>Ga0187863_10000003_pt1 | contig 265517 bp, 232 predicted proteins | sample June2016WEW_11_1_FD_132975 | JGI IMG/M metagenome (GOLD analysis project Ga0187863, IMG submission 132975) | Peatland microbial communities from SPRUCE experiment site at the Marcell Experimental Forest, Minnesota, USA - June2016WEW_11_10 | ecosystem: Environmental > Terrestrial > Soil >...
CCCCTCCATCGAACTTTGAAGAGTTCCCGGTTCCGGCTGCTCGCGCCTTAACTGCAAGCACGCGTCTAGGGGAGGCAGGGAAAGAGAGAGACACCATCCCTAAGCCTTCGGCTTAGGTCGGTGCAGGCCGTCCGGAGACTAGCGAACGCTGCTCGCACGAAGTCGAACAGCATTCGAGTCCGTTCGAATTGCGTCCGATTCTGATTCGAAAGGATATGAGTAATCTGAACTGCCACTTTAGATTACTCAACGCCCGCAACCAACCCTGTTCCTTTTGCGGTTGACACGCTTACGCAATATGCGTAATAATGTACGCAATATGCGTAACTCTTCCGTGCTGACTGCGTTGTTCCCACAGGTACGGCAAGGTGTGCTTGCGGCAACCCTTGGCCAGCCAGACAAGTGGTGGTATCTTTCGGAACTCGCCGGCCGTTTGGGCACGAGCCCGTCGAGCCTTCAGCGGGAGTTATCATCTCTGGTGGCAAGCGGAATATTGGCGCATCGTCGGGAAGGCACAAGGGCTTATTTCAAGGCGGAGACCCAGTCCCCAGTGTTCCGAGACCTGCAGCACCTGTTCGAAAAAACTGCAGGGCTGGCTCCGATCTTGGAGCAGATACTAAAGCCGTTTGGGAACAAGATTCAGAGTGCTTTTATATATGGTTCCGTGGCGCGAAGCCGGGAACATGCGATGAGTGACATAGATGTGATGGTCATTGGCAGAGCAGGTCTTGCTGACCTGTCTCCAGCGCTCCGCAAGGCGGAGGCGCGACTGGGAAGAGAGGTCAACGTCACGGCCTATTCCCCAGAGGAGTTTCGGGAGAAAATCAAATCGGGCGACCATTTCCTTGGCGCCGTTTTACGAGGACGGAAACAGTTTGTGAAAGGAGGCCAGAGTGACTTGGACCAGCTTGTTGGCAAATAAGGAAGCCCAGAAACACAAAACCTCCAAGAAGGAATTAGACAATATGCGGGCCCTGATCGCCCGCGACCTAGCGGACGCGAGTCTTGCTGGCCTCTCAGCAGATCGGAGATTCGCCACTGCTTACAACGCAGCACTCCAGGCCGCCAACATGGCGATTGCCTGTGCGGGATATCGGATCATGAGCAAGGTGGGACATCACCGGGTGTCGTTAGAGAGCACGAAACTTGTGTTGGGCAAACCCGTTCACAAGTACGCCGATTATTTCGAAACCTGTCGGCGAAAGCGAAATACGATCGACTACACCTTCTCCAACGTTGCGACGGAGACGGAAGCAAAGGAGATCCTCATCCAGGCGTCCCAGTTTTACAGCGAAGTCGAAGGCTGGATTACGAAAAATCACCCTTCACTGAAGAAGTAGAAATAAGTAGAAACGGCCACTGTTTGGACTGGGCGAACCCTCAAGCACAGAAGCAAGTCCTCTCCCGTGCTACTATTCGCGTAAATCTTGTGCTCGACGGTTGACATATGCGATCTGCGCAACGCATTCGTTTGCTGGCCATTCTGCTCGTCGCAATCTCGACGCGTCTTCTCGCGAGTTCCGCGCCTCTCCGGGTCAACGAATCGGAGATGAGCGCTGTCATTTCCGAACGGGAAATCGCATTGATCGCGCCTGTTTCGAACGAGTCCGAAACAACCGTCTCCGGCACTCTTTACGTTGATCTGCTCGATCCCAAAGACGCGGTCGTAGCGTCATCCAAAACTACTGAGCACCTCAAACCCGGTCGCAGTTTAATCAAGTTGTCCTTGCCGCGACCCGCAATCCCCGTGGTGGCCGACAATGATCCGGTGCTGTGGTATCGCGTGAAGTACCGGCTTCTATTGGATGACAAGCAAGCGGCCAGTGGCGTCGTTGCCCTCGGAGCTATCGCCCCCGACATGTTCGAACTCCGCATCGCGCACGCTGACAAAGCCCTGCCTGACCAGTCCTATCGCGTGCGAATACACGCAGCCAACCCGGTTACGCGGAAGCCAGTGAGCGGCGTGGAGGTTCGAGGAGAGCTAGAATTCGATTCGGTCGACAAGCGCGCCGTCATAACGCACACTACGAACTCATCTGGCGATGCTGTTCTTCTCTTCCGTGTCCCAGGAGCAGTCACTGACGGTGGCTCAATCAACGTTGAGGCCCGGAAACGCGATCAAACGAGGAAGGAGGATTTCGACTTCGAGCTCGACCCGCGGGCTCGCATCATCATCAATACGGACAAACTGCTTTATCAACCCGGACAATCACTTCATGCCCGCGCAATTGTGCTCAGTGTGGACAAGCACGCGGTCGCAAACGAAGACGCTGAGTTCAAGCTCGTCGATCCAGAGTCGAATACCGTGTTTAGCGGCACGGCAAAAACAAACGACTTCGGCATTGCCAGCATCGACTGGGATCTCCCCGACTCAACAGAACTCGGACCTTATGGGCTCCAGGTCTCGCTCTCAAACAGTGATCGGTACGGTAGCGCCCAGGAGATGACGAACGTTCGAGTCAGCCGCTACGATCTCCCTAACTTTACAGTCGCAGCCCAGCCGGATCGGTCTTACTATTTGCCTGGTCAGAACGCATCGATTGCGATATCCGCCAAGTACCTGTTTGGGAAAGAACTGACCCACGGCGTGGTCAAACTGGTTCGTGAGGAACAGGGCCACTGGGACTCCGCACAACACAAATGGGTAGTTGACGAAGCGGATCGTCAGTCGGGAGAGCTTGACCATTCTGGACGGGCGACGTTCACGCTGGACTTTACGCAGCTGCACGGCGAGCTCGCAGAGGAGACGTACAGACGATTCAAAGACCTCAACTATGCCGCATATGTGACCGATCCCAGCACGGGGAAGACGGAGCAGCGCCGATTCCAGGTCCGTCTCAGTCACCAGCCGATTCACGTCTATGTTTCTGGCATGAATCTCAGTGGAGATCGGGCCTCCTTCTACGTGTCCACCTATTATCCGGACGGCACCCCAGCGGAGTGCCATGTCAATGTCAGCGAAGATCGGAACCACTACAGAAACTACGGCGAGGAGAACCCGTCCGGTATCAGGGATTTTCTTCACGCCATCAAGACCAACCGATTCGGCGTGGCCAAAGTTTCCGATCTACAACTGTTGACTGGGGCCGACGGCGACTCTAACCGCAACCGTGGCTATCAGCTTGTCTTCGATGTTCACGACAAGACCGGGGCTACCGTTTCTTATGACGAGGTGTTTTGGAGCGACTCCGACAGGCTGATTCAAGTCACAACGGACAAGTCCCTGTATCAGGCAAAGGATCAGATTACAGTTTCTGTTCGTGCTCCCAGCACTCTCTCCGGACACGTTATTGTCGACCTCTCACGCGACGGGGCCGTCCTGTGGACCGGCGGGATAGGTCTGCACAATCATCGAGGGTTCACGGTTATCCCGTACGCCCCCGAGTTCAAAGGCGAACTGACGCTTGCAGCGTATTCGCTGGAGACAGACAGTGAAGAACGCTATGAAATCCCCTCCGGTGCCAGCGCCATTCTGTTTCCGAGCCCGTCAACCCTGACTGTGAAAATCAAGACTGACCGTAGCACCTACAAGCCAGGGGATGACGTATCAGCTGCTCTCAACGTCAGCCTGCCATCTGGCTCGACTTCGGCCAGCGCCCTTGGGGTCGTCGTGGTCGACAAGGCGGTAGAAGAACGTATTCGCACCGACCAGGAGTTTGGGGAAGGGCACTACGGTTTCTGGGACTGGAGTTGGTGGTTTCCACCTGAGTCCGTCGGCGGAATCACATTCAAGGACCTTGATGGACTGGACCTTTCTAAGCCGCTCCCCGACGGTATGGATCTTGTCGCCGAGATGCTCTTGCGGGGACGCAGTTACTACTCGGTCGGATTGCCAGAAATCGAAGGCAACAACTACGGATATGAAACCCGCGCGCTGTTCTCCGAGAAGATGCGGAGTGAACTTGAACCCTTTCGCAAAGCTCTTCTAAACGAAGACGTGATCGGGTGGAAGTTCGCGACGAACAACGATGAAGTGGCGTCCGTTCTCCGAAAAGCGGGACTTGACCCTGGAAGTATCGTCGATCCTTGGGGCACGCCTTATCACTACAATTTCGGGATCGATTACCGAAACCGAACGCTGAATGTTGTATCCGCCGGCCCTGACAAGCAGTTGGGAACCGCGGATGATGTTGAGGCGCTTACGCTGAGCTGGCCATATTTTCAGCCGGTCGGTAAGATCGTCGATCGAGTTGTTAAAGAGACTTACGCCTCCTCTGGCGCGTACATCCGCGACTTTGATGCTCTTAGGGCGGCTGTACTTTCGCGTGGACTCGACCTCAAAACACTTCGGGATCCCTGGGGTAATCCTTACGCGTTCGGTTTCCAGCCTAGCGGCTCGCTCTATCAGGTCATTGTCCAAAGCACTGGCCACAACATACCGCGTGAATTCTACGCACCGTTCGCGATATGGACCAGTGCAATTGACTATTTTGAGCAAGCTCGCGGGAAGATAGATTCCGCGATTTACAAACTCTCTCGCTCCACAGGGGCATTTCCTCAAGACGATGAAACGCTCGACAAAGCTATGATCGACAGTGGCGTGAACTTCCGCCAGTTGGTTGATCCTTGGGGACATCCGTATTACGTCAAATACAGCGTCGAGTCGGAATATGGCGATGCCACACGGATTACCTATCAGCCGGATGCGAGGGTCCAAACCGGCACTCCCGTAACACGGAAGCTCGCGTGGATTCGGATTATGAGTCCCGGTCCGGACGGCGAAGCGAACACACCGGATGACTTTCCCGTCGCCAGCTTCTCCCGTGACATTGCCGAGCAGAGCGGTAAAGACCTCATTCCTCAGTCCGTTAATTCTGAACCTCTGAGCGGGAACACAGGTGCTATCAACGGCGTTGTTACAGATCCGACAGGCGCTGTCATTTCAAACGCCAGTGTGATTGCAACGCTCCGCCAGACAGGCCAGAAATTCTCTGGGATCACGGGCTCCGACGGCGCCTACATCATTCGTGACATCCCGCCTGGCACATATGACATGAGCATTTCTGCTCCGGGATTCCGATCGACACAGATACGCACTGTGCCAGTTCACTCAACGAGCATGACGGCTGTGAATGCGATGCTCAATGTTGGCTCGGTGTCTGAGACAGTCGAGGTTTCAGCAGCGGTAGCCAACGTCGAGACAACGAGCTCATCCGTGGCGGTGAGCAAGTCCGCCGAAGGAACTAAGGTTCAGGTTCACGAAGAGACATTTACGCCGAGGCTGCGTGACTACTTTCCCGAAACCCTGTTCTGGTCGCCTTCCATAATCACCGATGCCAACGGTCGTGTACGGCTGAAATTCAAACTTGCAGACAACATCACAACTTGGAAGATGACTGTGCTGGCGTCAACGAAAACTGGCGAGATCGGTGTCTCAGACCGCGAAATCCAAGCCTTCCAGCCGTTTTTTCTTGAGCACGACCCTCCAAAGGTTCTCACTATTGGCGACTTGATCGACCTTCCGGTTGTGGTCCGCAACTATCTTCCACAAGCCCAGCAACTCAGTGTGGAAATGAAGCCCGCGAATTGGTTCGAGCTGGAGCATCCCGGCAAACAGGAGATCTCAGTCGGAGCTGGAGAATCCACGACTGCGATATTCCCGTTCCTCGCAACTGCGATGGTGAAGGCCGGCAAGCAGCAGGTCTACGGCGCCAACCGTACCACTGGCGATGCTGTTGAGAAGACAATCACCGTTCACCCCAACGGCCGGGACCAAATCTCAACCGTGACAGGCATTCTCCACGGCGACTCTACGCTCTCGCTGAACATACCGGCCGATTTAATTCCGGGCAGCATGCGGGCGCGGCTGAAGATATATCCCAACCTGTTGGCGCATGTCACGGAGAGCATCGAGGCCGGGCTTGAGCGTCCTTACGGTTGCGGTGAGCAAACTTTATCTTCGACATATCCCAGTGTCATGTTGCTGAAATACTACAAAGCCGCCGGCGTCACGAGTGCTCCGATGCAGGGAAAGGCCAGTCGCTACGTCAGCCTCGGATACCACCGTTTGCTTAACTACCGCGAGTCTGGCGGCGGGTTCAGTTATTGGGGCCACGGCTCGCCGGATGCAGCGCTCACTGCCTATGCCGTGCGCTTCCTGTCGGACGTCTCAGCTTTCACCGATGTTGATCCCGAGCTCATCAACGGTGCCGAGAAATGGCTCGTTGGACAACAGGATAAGGATGGCCACTGGCAGCCGAAGTATGGATACGATGACAGCGGGCTTACCGCTTACATCACCGTCACTCTGGCGGAATCCGAAAATAGCACGAACGACCCACTGAAGAAGATTCTTCATGAGTCGGTCTCACGCGCTCTTGCTTACTTGTCCGATCCTCATCGTGATCTGAGTGAACCGTATGCGCTCGCAGAGTTTGCCATCGCGGCTTCTAGGTTTGGCGATAAACAACACGCCTCTGACGCAATTTCGAAAATTATCAAACTGGCAACTCCGGAACATAGTGGCATGTACTGGGTGCTCGAACACAACACTCCGTTCTACGGTTGGGGACACGCAGGCCGCGTCGAGAGTACCGCGATGGCAGTCTTAGCGCTGGCGACCGTCGACCCAACAAGCGAGACCCGCCGCCTCGTTGATGCCGGTACGCTCTGGTTGCTGCAGCAGAAAGATCGCTACGGAGTGTGGTACTCCGGTCAGGCGACCGTAGATGTTCTATCTGCGCTACTCAAAGGGATCGACACTAACCCTTCCAGAAGCCCCGACGCAAGACTCGCAGCTGTAGTTAATGGCAAGACCGTACCGATAGGTGGGGACTGGTCTCCGACCTCAGACGCTCCGGCAATTATCGACATCTCGGACTTAATCCGTCCAGGCGATAACACCATAGTTGTCCAGAACGGAAGCACGCTCTCGACGGCCAGTACTCAGGCTGTCGCCGAGTACTACATCCCTTGGACCGGTGCCGCCGTCACCGAGGCTACCCGTCCCGGCGATTCTGATGCACTCCGTCTTGCGGTTAGGTTTGACAAGACGGAAGCCCACGCCGGAGAGGAAGTTCGTTGCTCTATCGAGGCCGAACGAATTGGAAGCCGTGGATGGGGCATGATGATTGCCGAAATTGGCCTACCACCCGGTGCCGACGTTGACCGCCGCGTGCTCGACGAAGTAGTCAGCAACTCAGGGTGGACCGTGTCGCACTATGACGTTCTCCCCGACCGTCTTGTGCTTTATCTTTGGCCCAACGCCGGTGGTACCAAGCTGACGTTCAAGTTTCGTCCTCGATACCGGCTGAAAGCTCGAACCGCTCCCTCGGTCCTGTATGACTACTACAATCCCGAGGCACTGGTCGCACTGCCACCATCTGATTTCAACGTCAAACCGATTCCACATCCAGAGCCGGTGAAAACGGTCGCGGAAAAATAGCAACCGGGCCTTGTCACGTTGACTATTCGACGTCCGGCGAAGCGTTTTGTTCGCTTCGAACCTTTGCTCTCGCTGTCATCAGTCCGCTGATTTCATCATAGTGCCATGGACGGAAGTCATGCGTGTCGACACCAACGTCCATCGATAGCAAAGTCGGCCGTTCCGGTAGTCGCCCATGTGAATGCCCGTACAAATGCCACGATCCGTGATGTGACCGATTCCAGACGCGCATGGCATAGTGGCAGAGCACGATCGGTTGGCCATGTATGGAGATTTCTGCAAGGTTGTTGAGCCAAGAAAACTCTTCAGTCAACTTGCGAGCTTCTTTGTCGTGATTGCCGGCGAGCGCAAAGATCTTCCTGCAACGAATGTGCTTGCGGTGCTCCAGAACCCGCGCCTTGCTTCCGATGCAGAAATCTCCCAGGAAATAGAGAGTGTCATTCGGCTTCACCGAAGCATTCAGACGTTCAAGGATCGTCTGATCCATCTCCTCGACACTTCGAAACGGGCGATTGCAGTAGCGGATTATGTTATTGTGTCCAAAATGAAAATCTGCTGTGAACCATGTGGTCGGCATAACGTCCTTTGAGACCTCTGGCGATGTAATCTCCTCAATGGTGCTTCGCACTTCGCTGCGGAAGGGCTTGGGCCGGTACGTCAGGAGACGCCAGCCCCTGTTGTGACTGGGCCGAGCTTGGTGTCTCCGGTGTTGGTTGCCGTTCGCTGGCAAACCAAGTACCCAAGAAGACGCCCAGTGCGAGGGCAGCACTCGCAACGACAGGTAGCCAAATCGCCCAGACCTGTTTTTCCAGCCTACCAAGTAAATCGTCGATCTGTTGCGCTCTTGTAGTCATGCTCCGGAGAAGCGAGTCATTGGCGCTTCGGACCTTGGCAATCACTCCGATGTTAGGGTGAGCTACTTCCCGGAGCACGTTCACGAGTTGCGTTTGGACGGAGTTCATTTCAGAACAGGACTGGTCAAGCGCTCTTGCGGTATCCGGCAGACCGGACTGCTGGAAACACTGTCGCAGGCTCTCGCCCAGCAGCTTCGCAATTCGAGGCGGGTCCAACCCCGTTTCCAATTCCTTCGGCAACTGAGTAAGGCGTGATTCAAATCGCGATGCGCATTCTTCCATTCGCTTCGCGACTGCATTGGCCGCAGACGCGGAACTTTCCAAAATCTTCCGCAATAACTTGCGTTCTGCGGCGATCTCGGCGGGCGTCTCACGCGTCAGCAGCGCGAGGATGCCCATTGCTTCCAGTATCCGCAGCATCTCATCGTTTGGGCTGAGAGTGCGAGTGTGCGCGATGACCCTGTAGTATTCCCCCTGTCGTTCAGCAGGCACCAGTCCTGCCAGTTCATCGAACAAGGTTTGGCTCTCGGAGTCCGCACCCGCCAGATTTAGGTGTTCCTGATCGGCGCTCATGGGAGGAATATCTCCTTTGCCCGGTCGAACTCGGAGAAGAGTCGTCGCCGATAGCTTTCGGCGCGCATCACAATCGAGGCACGCTTGAGTTCGTTGATCGCATTCTGCCTTGTCGCAACCTGGCCAAGGCGGATGCCGTGTTGCCGGGCGGGGTTCTCAAGTTCCGCCAAGCGAAATTCCATCCGAATCACGATCGGCGACAGTGCTTCGCGGAAACGGATTGCTTGCTCCGCAGAGTCCCAGTAGCTGAAGTCTGACTGGGGACTTGTGGCGTTCTGGACGACAACATACTGTGCCCGCTCTTGCAGTCGGTTCGCCCATGTAAGGACACTCTCGACGCTTGCCGGGTCTGGCGTGACGACACCGACAGCAGTGAAACGTGCGCCAGTTGCCGAAACATCGTCATACATCGCGTCGAACCAGTCGCTCGCTATCTGCCCGGAACCGGCTCCCATGTCGGCGAGGATGATCGCGGCGCCGGATTCAAGATGATCAACGAATGCATCCAGACCGGCAGGCGTGTGAATGTTCACCTTGGCCACCGATCCATTGAAGAAGTGCTTTAGCGATCCGCGAGCTTTGTTCTCGGTATCGAGATCGAGCAGCGTGAACGGAATCTCATTGGCTTCAAACCACTCAGCGAGGGCGACCATCAGGCCAGTTTTGCCAACTCCGCCTTTGCCACCCATGGTGAAAACGACTCGTTTGTTCTTCGTTTCGGTGTTCATCGAGATCCTCCTTGACCTACGAGCCTCAACGGTTCGCTTTCCTCAAAATGAAAGTGTTTGGGTTTCGCCTTTTGCTGGACTGGTTTTGCTTTGAGCGCCGCAATTCGTGAGGTAACATCGTCCGGGCTTACGCCGCTACGGGTAGATTCCGGTTCGAGCGGTGGCAGTTCGTACTGCAGCTGCTTTCGGTGTTTTGCGCGAACCTTGATGAAGGAGTGAATCGTGCTGACTGCCACTTCGAGGCCGACACGCTCGTGAAGAATGCGAACGATGTCGCGATATGTGCAGCCTTTGCGTCGCAATTGGCGAATCAGTTCGCGGTGAGTTTCGAGTTTGGATCGAGGTGATTTCTGCGGGATCGAATCCAGCAGGGAAAGAAGCGTTGGGTCCATGACTTTCAGGCTCCTTAGCACCTGGCCATAACCCGTCTCCACAGTCCGATAAGTGCCCTAGAGCGCTATCCGTACCGTTTAATTTCAATCGGTTACGAACTCTAGGACGACTTTCACGGCGGTAACACGGGTTCAAATCCCGTCGGGGACGCCAAACCTAATCAAGAACTTGCAAATCCCCTCCAGAAGTTTGTGGGTCCGTTACGGTCCGATAAGCCTCGGTGCTTGGACCATACGGACATTCGTCCTACGATGTTGTTGCTGACGGTGTGGCGAGCCGTGACAGGTTCAATATCTTTGACCAGCAATCTTTCGGCCACAGCGATGCCGGGCTTGTTGCGACGGCGGTCTCTCACGGAGACGGCTGCTGAGGCTCGATTGACCACAACATTTCTTGCGGTCTCAAAGTCTGTTCACCTTTGTACATTTCTGAATTGTGCCCGAGACTCATTCAGTCAGTGTTCGCTCGCGAGGGTATGTATCGATGATTCTCCGATCCAGTCAACTCCTGGCAACCTGGATGACTTCGTTTCTCACCGCGTAGGCCACTAACGTGGCGATCGAATGAAGGTTAAGCTTGTACATGAGGTTGGTTCGATGTGTGTCCGCCGTCTTCTCTGAGATGTTCAGAAGTACGGCGACCTCCTTACATCTGTTGCCCTCAGCCAGGAGCCGCAACACCTCGCGTTCCCGAGGCGACAGTTGACGTGCCGGGACTGTGATGGGACCAAGATTTCCTTTCCATCGGCCGCTCACCACGGTAGCCGGCGTTCGCATGCCCAAGACCCAGTGGGTCTGCTGCGCAGCGTCCACCGCCGCCGTCAGTTCGTCGATTCCGTCGGACCTTAGAACCCACCCACGAACCCCTGCTTGTAAACAATCCAGGACCACCTTCTCTGAATCCGCTTCGCTGAGAATCAGTATTCTCTGGCTCGGATTGTCTTTCAGGATCTGGCGCACCCCGTCGACGCCGTTTAGATTGGGCAGGTAAACGTCCAATAGAATAAGATCAGGCCTCAAATGCATGCACTTCTCTATGGCGTCCCGTCCGTCAGCGGCGTCACCACAAACCTGCCAACCTTGGTGAGAGCCGAGCACCGAGCGCAGACCTAAACGGAAGATTGGATGCTCGTCCGCAAGCAAAATACGAAATGTGTTCATACTTCCCCCGGTAGTTACGTGGAATCTATCAGAGCAATGCGATTCAATTCTGTGCAGAATTGCTCAGCGACAAACCGTTGCATCGATAGGGATCTGAATAAGCTTGCAGCGCGCAGCTGACAGTCTTCTATTGGCTGTCCCCTGGCAATGCGCGCCATGCACCGCGGCTCTTGGTCCCAAGGTTTTTCCGCGTTTCTTTGTCTCTACAATCTCCAGAGGATCCGAGCGAAACACCGCGCCCAGTGCCATGTTCAATCATGTGCAATATTGACCAGACCCATGATTCCTAGAATGGCACAATGGAAACACTATACGAGACCTTGTTTGTCTCCTCTAAGCCGCTTCCAGGAGGACATATGTGGATTGCAAAGCATTTGAAGCTGTCACACGCCTATTCCGAACTTGAAACGTTAACTGCGGAGCGTACGGCAGAGTTGCAAAAGCTTACTCAGCGTCTGCTCAACGTGCAGGATGAGGAGAGACGAAAACTAGCGCGCGACTTGCACGACAACACGGGCCAAACACTGGCTGCGCTGAAAATAAGTCTGGCGCTCCTGCGGGAGAACTGCAAAGACGCCCCGGCTACGCTGGCGATGGTTTCCGACGTTGCTCAACTGGCGGACCAAGCCATAGAAGAGATTCGAACCATGTCGTACCTCCTGCATCCGCCATTATTGGATGAGGTGGGATTTGCATGCGCGGCTGAGTGGTACATCGAGGGATTCGCCAAGCGAAGCGGAATTAACGTAAGGGCCGAGATCGCGCCGTCGCGGGGACGCTTGCCGAAGAATGTGGAGATCGCTCTCTTTCGTGTCTTGCAGGAGAGCTTGACCAACGTACATCGCCACTCCGGAGCTTCGGACGCGAGCATCCATTTTCAACACGAAGCTGACGCTGTGATTCTGGAGATACGCGATTCTGGAAAGGGTATACCAGAAGAGCGCCTGCGGTTGCTTCAGGGAGTCTCTGCCGAGACCGGAGTCGGTTTGGCGGGAATGCGCGAGCGCTTGCACGAGTTGCGAGGTACGCTGGAAATAGAATCCGATGATCGCGGAACCAACATGCGAGCTACGGTTCCACTCTTTGCCATGCACCACTCCGTTCATCCGGGAACTTGCGCGGAAGTTGGAGCAACCGCGTGGGCCTGACGAACGTGAGGGGAGATCGTTGGGCTGAGAGAGTTGTTTGCCTGGTTGCAAAGTGTGGAAGCTATTGATCGCAGAAGGCAAGAAGCGTCCGATGAACTCGCAATAGCTTGCCTTTAGGTTCGTAATAAATAAAGCCCGATTTCTTGAACCTGTTCATGAAAAAGCAAATGCGCGATCGCGTGGTCCCGACCATTTCTGCCAGCGTCTCATGGCTTATCGCCGGAACCGTAGTTTCGGGTCCTCCGTTCCCGTCATAGTGGGCGAGCAACAGCAGGATCCGCGCTAGTCTCTTCTCGCTCAGGTTGCAATGCAGATCCACTAAATCCTGCTGGTATCGAATATACCTGGCCAGCACGTATGCCCAAAACAGATTTGCCAACTTCACTTGCCGTGACAGCGCGAGCATCATGGCCGTTTTGGTAATTCGGAGGAGACTGCAGTCCGTGATTGCGCTGGCGGACGCTGTACGGGTGGACCGGCCGGCGATGGAATCTTTGCCAATAAAATCAGCCGCACTCAGAATGTCGAGGGTTGCTTCCTTTCCCGCGTGCGACTTCACGCTGAGTTTCACTCTGCCGCTTTGAATTACAAACAGCGAATTAGCCGCATCTCCCTGAGCGTAGATTGTTTGTCCCTTCGTGAAGAAGATCAACCTCCGGCCAGCGCCCACAGTTGTGAGAAACCTCTTCGGGTTGAAAGTATGTCTTTGCTTGACCATCTACCGGGCCGCCGTTACTGCGCACGGTGTAAATTGGATCACAAGAATCAATGTGACAATGCTCAATTTTGATCAGAGTTGCCTCCCTTTGGTCAAAGTTCGTAATAGCGGAAGGGAGACACGCCTCCAGAATGCAGAGTACCCCCGCGAAGCTCCGCGGCTTGACGCGAACCGACACATCGGCTCGCCAACATCTGGCTGAACACCTTTGCGGGTGAGGGAAACGCTATCGGATCAATCTGTGCAAGCCCAAGGGTAAGCCAGTAACAACCAGGAAGAAAGCCACGAGCACGAGTCGCGTCTTGAAGAGACTTCTTTGGGAGGCGTCCACTGGCCAATCACTCCGTGGTGATGAGATAAAGGCATACTGAATTTCTTTGGTCCACTAGGAATGTTGTGAATTACACCGATTGATGGGCTTAGAGTGTAATGGCGATGGTTCACCATTTTGCGAACCCTAGACGTGATGTTTGCCATTTTCATCAATTCGCCACCATCCGCCTCAGTTCTGCGACTTGTGGCTCAGCGCGCTCAATAGTTTTGGAAAGTTCCTGTAGACCTTCCGTCGTCGTCATAAGTCCCGGCAATTCTTTCAGCGCTGCCAGCATGGTTTCCATTTGCGGGACTCTCGCTCTTACATTTCGCCAGATATTTAGGGGCAACTTTCGCCTTCGACCTGTTGCAAGGAGTGGAAGCCTTTCCATAAAGACGCCTCCTCGGACTGCAAAATACTGTAGTTGGAAGGCGGGACAAAAACTGAGCAGAATTGACCACGGCGGCCCACCCTGCGGCCAGTTCCAAAGCATGCATGCCAGGCCCGACTGAGATGGCGGTGAAGACGTAACGCCTGAATCACCTGCAGAAATCGAGGTTTCGTAGATTGTTCAGTAACGAATGATTCCTCTTTTCGTACACTCTAACGAGCGCCAACGAACAGGTATACGAATCCTGCCAGTGAAATGAAAATAAAAACGTACGGCCACATTTCTACGATGCGCTTCGGCACATTTAAAATTCCAGGCCAATAGCCTTGATTCCCATCACTAAAATGAGCCGAGACATCACGTTGGTTTGATTCCGAGTGTTTAGGCTTCATAGGGTTGGACGAAGTGCGAAATGGGGTGACACTTGACGCAGAGGGGAAGTGGAATTTCCCAAGTCTGCCCTTCAAAGAAGAACGTGCAATTTCGATATTCCAAGCTTAATCCGCAGCCAGGGCAAGCATTCGCAGCCCAATGATTGCTTGCAGTGTTCAGAAACTGGATGAATGCTTTGGAAATCGGATTTTCTGTCATCGCGCATCCTCCCCAGACGCCTTGTTGGAGGGGTCAGGAGGTAGCGTAGCTTTTTGGCGAGTTGAGGACTGTGCAATATTGATCAGGGTTGGAACTCTTGTACGCTTGCGTACAGACGAGCAAAACTGTTTCGCACTATCATCCACTCCTGATGCCCGGCAAGACGAATAAACCGAAGTCGCCTGTAAGGCCGTACTCAACGAATGTTCGCAGCGGAAGCCAAACTCGCTGCTGATCGCAATACAAAGCGACGGCCAAAGCCTGGGAAGCCCAATATCTAATCTTTTCGTCTGCAGTGCCCCATTTCTTCGGCGGCAACCTTTCTCCGATTGTCGAAAACAGGCCATTGCACTCACAACTTGATCGATGTCGTTTCCATGAGTCTTCCTTCGATCGGATTTGAATTGATCCGGGAAAAACTTAGATTCGCTCATATGTGTCGGCAGTGCGGTGGAGAATCGCCCACTTTGTGAGGAAGAGTGTTGCCGCGTTGAATTCTGATGACCTTAATTCTCCGAATTCTTCGCATTCGTGCAATAGCTTCCACTCGACGCCGCAACATTCGCTCGCAAGGCGGTCAATTGTGATCAGTATTTCGAAGCCGGAAGTCGGATACTGACGAGTTAACAGGGTTCCACGATAAAGCAAATGTCGTGAACAGACTCGTTTTTGAGGAGGTTTCGATGAACTGGAATTTGATGGATCCGAGACTCATAGCTCTAGCCGCCGGCGTTATCGTGATCGTCGCAGTTGGTGCCTGGCTGTACGTCCGAAAACGAAAGGGCACGACGGCGGGCTTGCGGCAGAAGTTTGGGCCCGAGTACGACCGCGCGGTCCTGACCCATGGCTCTAAAGCAGAAGCGAAACTGGTGGATCGCGAGAAGCGGATTGACAAACTCAACATTCGTGATCTTGATGCGATGGAACATCAGCGTTATTCCAAGCAGTGGGAGGCCGTGCAGTCCCGCTTTGTCGATTCGCCGAAGGGCGCCGTGGCGGAAGCGGACGACCTGGTGTCTTCTGTAATGAAGGTTCGGGGCTATCCCCTTGCCGATTTCGAGCAACGCGCCGCCGACATTTCTGTCGACCATCCTCGTGTCGTGGAAAACTACCGGTCGGCTCACGAGATTGCGCTCCGTGCCGGAAAAGAAGGAGCAACCACCGAAGAACTCAGAACGGCGATGATTCACTACCGCTCTCTGTTTGAGGAACTGGTTCAGGTGCCAGTGGCGGTGGAGAGGAAAGAAGTCGCGTAGCGACGATTCTCGTAGGGCTTGCGGATCGATTCCAGAAGCGGCCAGGGCTTGAACGCGGAATCACCTCACAGTCCGGGTGCATCGCCGGACGCTTTTGCCACGGCGCGGTAAGGACACCATTGGTGGCGACCATAATCGTTTAACGATCAATTTCTGAAAAGGAGAACCACGATGACGACAATTGAGCAGACTAAATGTGCACACCTTCCATGCCGGTGCTTAGCGCAAGCAGGCGACAAATACTGCGGTCAAGCCTGTAAGGAAGCGGGATCCAGCGAAGTCGAAATCGCCTGCCAGTGCGACCACGGAGCTTGTCCTCTGACCTCATAAGGACAGACGCTCCTCCATTGGAGCTCCCAGGGAGAATCCGAAATGAAATCGCGCCGAAAAATGATCTTGCTGCTAGCCCTGCCAGCAATGTCGTTGCTCGCGGGGGCGCAATCGCTGGTCAATGCAGGAGATTCGTCTGGGATCGTTGTAAACCCAACACCGGCTCCGCCCGATTTGATCTACACGCGTCCCACGCAGAGAACGAAGCTCCGCAACTACGTTTTCGACGCGTTCGGCCCGTATCCCATCGCGGGTGCGGCGTTTGCGGCCGGTATTGGTCAAGCGTATAACACGCCTCCTGAGTGGAAGCAAGGCGCCGAGGGGTTTGGCAAGCGAATTGGCTCCGCCTTCGGCATCGCTGCGGTCAGCACTACGACGCGCTACGGGCTGGCACAAGCGTTCAAGGAAGACACGTTGTACTACCGCTGTGAATGCAAGGGCGTGTTTCCACGGTTGCGTCATGCCGTGGTCTCGACCCTTACAGCACGTCGCGGCGAAGATGGCCATCGTGTCTTTTCCGTTCCGGCGCTCATTGCGCCTTATGCCGGCTCGATGACTGCCGTGTACGCGTGGTATCCCGGCCGCTACGACGGCAAGGACGCGCTCCGGATGGGCAACTACACCATGCTGGGATATGTGGGCGGAAACATCGCGCTTGAATTCCTATACGGCGGACCCCACTCCTTGCTTCATCGCATGCACCTCCCTAATGGGCCGGCAGCACTAAATCCAGGTTCAAACCCATGAGCGACCGGCAATCAGTTGCGGTGGTAGGCTTTGACCCTCCAGTTCGGGGGGCACCGACCTCACTCATATCGCCCGCTGTGGGTTATTCCAACGGCCTGATCATCCAGTTTCTCGAATGGTTTGGAGATCTCGGCATCTTTTTCTGGCAGGTTGTCCGGGCTGCGGTAACGCCGCCTTTTGAATTTGGCGAATTATTTCGACAGCTCGACGAGATCGGATCAAAGTCTCTGCCGCTGGTCGCTTTGGCCGGAGCCGCAACCGGCGTTGTCCTCTCTCTGGAAGCCCGCTACAGCCTGACTCGATTTGGGGCTAAGTCGCTGCTGCCCGCCGCCATTGTGTTCTCTGTGATTCACGAGACTGGACCGATTATTACGGGTCTGGTCGTGAGCGGTCGAGCGGGAGCTGGCATTGGCGCGGAGCTCGCGTCGATGAAAGTCACCGAGCAAATTGACGCCATCGAGGCGTCTGCGGTGAATCCCTATCGGCTGCTGGCGGCGACCCGCATCCTGGCTTGCATCCTGATGCTGCCTCTGCTGACCCTCGCTGCCGATTTTTGCGGCTTGCTCATGGGCTGGGTTACGCAGGCTATGGTCGCGCCGGTTTCTTTACACCAGTTCATCAATGCCGGCTTTAGCGGCGCCGATTTCAACGATTTCCTGCCACCAACCTTTAAGACCGCCGTGTTTGGACTGATCATTGGGCTGATTGCGTGTTTCCAGGGAATGCGGACGCAGGGTGGCGCTGCGGGCGTCGGTCGCGCAGCGACAAGCTCGGTGGTCTTGTCGTCGCTGTTCGTCATACTGGCGGATGTCGTACTGGTAAAGCTCATCATTTTATTTTTCCCGTAATTGATCCAGAAGCCGGCAAACAAACATGCACACGATCGATCAAGTTGCGAGGAAGCCAGAGGAAGTCGAGAAAGACGACAGTGCGCCAGTGGTCGCCGTCGAGGACGTGCACAAGTCATTTGGAACTCAAAAAGTTTTAAGCGGGATTAACCTGGCGGTGAGGCGCGGCGAGACCCTGGCGGTGCTGGGCCGGAGTGGTACGGGCAAGAGCGTATTGCTGAGACTCGTCATCGGACTGGAGAAACCTGACTCGGGGTCGGTTCGCATCCAGGGGCAAGACATCGCCGGCCTGGCTCTCGACCAGCTTGGTGAGATCAGGAAGAAAATGGGATTCTTGTTTCAACACGCTGCCCTTTACGATTCGCTGACCGTCGAGCAGAATGTAGCGTTTCCCCTGCAGCACCATAAAAAAGACATGTCGAAGTCTGAGCAGCGAGACCGAGTCCACGAATTATTGGCGGAAGTGGGGATGGAAAGCGGCTTTGCGAAGATGCCCTCCGATATCTCTGGCGGCATGCAGAAGCGAGTAGGACTGGCACGTGCTCTGGCTTTGGAGCCAGACATTCTGCTGCTCGACGAGCCCACCGCCGGTCTTGACCCCATCAGCTCAGCGGAGATTGATGATCTGGTCCTCAAGCTCCAGGAGGAACATCACATGGCATCGATCGTGGTAACTCACGATCTGCATAGCGCGAAGACAATTGCGGACCGGTTGGCTCTGCTTAACGAGGGAGCTGTGGTGATAGAAGGCAGCTTTGAAGAGCTGCAAGAGAGTGACATCGAGTTTGTCAAAGAATTTCTAAGGCATTCGTAGGGGGACATATGTCGAGAGCGGCGAGGTTAGGGGCGTTCATCGTTGCAACACTTGCAATTCTGGTCCTCGGCGTCTTCATCATCGGAGGCAAGCAGTATCTTTTTAGCTCGACCTACCAATTGAAAGCACAATTCGACAATGTGGTGGGCCTCGATGCTGGAGGCGACGTTCGCGTGGGCGGTGTTCACAGCGGAACGGTGCGCAACATCGTGTTGCCCCACAGGCCGGGCGAAAAGGTCACGGTCATCATGGATCTCGGCAAGTCAACGCACGAGATCATCAAGCAAGACTCTGTGGCCACAATCGAAACGGAGGGTTTGTTGGGCAATCAGTTTCTGGCGATCTCGTTTGGGTCGGCTGGATCAGGCGACGTGCGGGATGGCGATATCATCTCGAGCGAGGCGCCACTCGAAATGGCGGATCTGTTCCAAAAAACGAGCGACATCCTGGATAGCAGCCAGCAAGCCATCAAGAACGCCACTCGGGCAACGGCGAATCTAGACTCGATCAGCGCCAAGATAGATAAAGGGCAGGGAACCGCCGGCGCTCTGGTTAACGACAAAGCGCTCTACACCAACCTCGAACAGACGACAGCCGCCATGCGGGATACGATGGTGCAGGCGCAAGCCGGGGTCACCGACTTCCAGGAGAATATGGAAGCCATGAAGCACAATTTCTTCCTGCGCGGGTATTTCAAGAGCCGAGGATACGAAGACTCCGCCGAACTCGCCAAGAATGAGATCGACCGATTGCCGCAAGGCACACCGACAAAGCAGTTTACCTACTCGGCGAAGCAGCTTTTCGATAAGCAAGATTCGGCCAAGCTGAAGAACCACAAGTCTCTAGCTGCCGGTGGCGAGTTCCTGGCCAATAACCCATTTGGCTTTGCCGTGGTCGTAGTGTCTGCCGGCATGGAAGGCGATACTCAGAAAGACCTTGTGTTAACGGAAGCTCGGGCCATGGTTGTGCGTGAGTATCTGGTCGAGAACTTCGGATTTGACGATAGCCAACTTAGGACGCTGGGGATGGGCAAGCAGGCAGAGACGAATTCCGATGCCGGCTGGGGCACGGTACAGATTTTCGTTTACCCGGCCGGAACAGAAATTCCGCCGAACAAGCAAACCCAATCCATTGCCTCACCCGAAGCGAGCGCAACTCAATCAGTTCAGGCCTCGACGAGCGCGACGTCTAAACCGCGGTAGGGCTTGCGGGCTGGTTCGATTGAGTGGTTGCTGCTTTCTGCTGCGAACCGCGATCGCTACAGGGTTCGGCAGGTTGAGGCCTGTGATGAGCGCATCGAAGCTTTCTGTAGCGATGCGCCTCAGAGCTTCTGTCACGCTGGCGGCTGCCACTACTTCAAATCCCCTGGGTTCAAGAGTCGCGTTCATCCTAGAGCGAACAGCATGATCGTAATCAACAAGCAAAACCTTATGAGCAAGGGCGCGTTCGGTCGGAGTCATACAGCACAAGCCTCTCTTCACGAATGAAGAAAGTATCGCCAGGTGTTATTTCCAGAGATGTATAAAAAAGAACAGTCAGCCAGAGTGTTAACGGGTATTGTGCCTCTAGCTGTTATGGTCAAAGCGCGGTCATGGGTTAGCGGCGGAACACCCGCCATTTGGACCCTAACGACCGCGCAAAAATACGCGTATTCGACACCTTTCAGGCCGGGCTCAAACGAGCCCGGCCTTTTTTTTCGCACGCGACCAATCGGCTGGAAACCATAATCGATCGAGCCCAATTGATCAGACTTCAATGTCTCTGCGATGAGAAAGTCTTGATGAGAACCAATTGCCAGACGGGCAGGGCGATATTGCCCCGAGAACAATCGAGGAGAAGACCATGTCACAAACGGTAGTGGAAAGAGCAGCTGAACACATCGCCGCATCAGTTCCTCAAGCTTCTCGTGCAACTGGCGCGGTCGCCGACGCAATCGGAAGCGGCGTCGGAGTATTGAGACGCGCCGCAAAGGAGAGGGGTGATGCTGCAAGAGAGTTCCTGAACGACACAAGTCAGCGCATCCAGCGACGCCCTGTTCTTATCGTCGCGACGACATTCGCGATAGGGTTCACGGCGGGAGGGTTGATCGCCTGGATGATCAAACGAAGATAGGCCGGCACCGCCAAGCCCGAAATCCGGATGTTTGAATGACAAACTGTGATCCGTTAAAATTACCAGGCGTTAGAGGGCCGCTTAGTTTTTTCGCAGCGCGTTGGCACCGGTCAGCGCAATTCCACTTGCGATAAGCACAAAACTAATGATCGGCGGCTCGCGGTCACCGGGAGTGCTCTGTACCTCGATTTTCGCATCTTCGGTTCTGTCTTCCACAAACTGGATGCGAGCAACCGGCACGGCCAGGAATGCAACTCCGAGCGCGAACTCCAACAAGCCCGCAAGTAACAAGGCTCTCATCGGCTGCTCTCCTCGTTATGCGTCATAGGAGGGCGCCGGGATCCGTCCGCAGTCGTGTAAGTAAGCGATCGTGGGCAACAGTTGGCTGGCCAATCGGTCCTTGGCGACCAGGGCGTCTACCAGATGCAACGTGGGCTCCGGAACACCCAGTCCTTCGGTGAGCAGGATGATTGGCGCCCGCGGCCTGAGCCGCCTCATTTCCATGGCAACCGCTGGCACGTTCATCGTGGGCACGAAATAGTCAAGGATTACTACGTCCACCGATTGAGTGGAAGCCAGCTCCAGTCCCCTGCAGCCGGTCGAAGCCGTCAGCACGGTGTACCCAAAGGTTTCGAGGAACTCTCTTTCGCATTCCAGCACGTCCTGGTTATCGCCGATGCACAGAACGACTGCGCTTGAGAATGGCGGACAAACCGAGCGAGGCATGGTCCACCTCCCAGACACGAATATTCAACACTGAACCCCCTGAAGACTGTTCAAAATTGCTCACCCCGTTTTCTTTGGCGGAGAGGAGTCAATCGTGGAGAACCACATTGAGCAGAGAGCTGTGTACCTTCACCCCGCCGTTGTATTGAATAAAGCCCAGTTTCCTGAACCGATTCATGAAGAAGCTAACCCGCGAGCGGGTCGTGCCAATCATCTCGGCCAAAGTTTCCTGACTGATCCGGGGGATAGTGGCTTCAGGAATACTCTCCTTGCCGAAATGAGCAAGCAACAGCAGAATCCGAGCGAGTCTCTTTTCACTGGAGTTGAACAGTTGGTCGACGAGGTCCTCTTCGTAGCGGATATTGCGCGCCAGCAAATATGCCACGAACATGTCGGAAAAAGCGTGTTCGCGGTGAAGCACACCGATCATCACCGTCTTGTCCACCCGGAGAAGTTCGCAATGCGTCATGGCCACGGCGGATCCCATGCGCAGAAGTTGCCCTGCCAGTGCTCCCTCGCCGAAAAAGTTTCTTTCGCTCACAATGCCGATCGTTGCTTCCTTGCCGGCCTTCGACACTACCGTGAGCCTCACTTTGCCTTTTTGAACATAGAAGACAGCATCCGCTCGATCCCCTTGTGTGTAGATCGTTTGCTTTTTCAGAACCGCAACAATCTTCCTGCCGTCGCCGATCGTCGCGAGGAAAGTGTTGGGGTCGAACTCGCGTTCCTTCTTACCCACTGCAGTCCGGGCCATGTTTTGCGATCTCTAGTTCTTAGGAGTCCCAGGGGGCGCTTGCGAAGTTTTTGGTACTCCCACTTTTAGTGCTTCGTGCAGCCATCGGGTGAGATTAGGGTACCGCTGTTCCGTTCGTACGGATAAAGTCTCAGTAGGTCTTAGTACAACGTAGGTGCAGCATCTCCTTGACAATATTATGGTTAGCGGGGAGTCTGCTGCGCTTGTCAGGTTCCCCATAGATTTTTAGTTGCAGGATACGATTTTTTGCGGTAGGATTGTGGGCCTGAGGGTGCGGTGCGAACAGAGGGCTACCATGGGACGGAACGGAAATGGGAACGATACTCACTATACAGCGGTGAATCGGTCCGATGTTCCGCTGGGTCGCAAAGGAAAACATCGGAAGGCGGTAACGGACATTCTGGCCGATCTCTCAAAGCTAAGCGCCGAGCAAGCGGTCAAGATCCCGCTGAGCAGTTTGAACGGAGAGAAGATGCAGAATCTTCGATCTGCATTGAACCGCGTGACCCGCGAGAAAAACATCCCCGTGGTCACGTCGAGTGACGAGAAATATCTGTACGTTTGGCGCGCCGACCCGTCCAAGAACACAGCGGCCACCGAGTAGCAGGCATACGCAACCGCTGGCGAGTCACTAACATTAGCCTTGCCCGTGACATTCCCACGCTTCCAATAGCCGAACTCCGCACGCCCTCGCGCAATCCGCCTGAGCCGTGAATAAATCTGACCCTTCTGAGCCATTCAGTACAGTATTCGCCGAAGGAATGCTCGAATCTATTTGTGTCTCAGGAGGGCAAGGTCTTCCGCCAAACCAGACGCCCTGACCTCCCTCCTGGAACTGGTTCGAGCCAGATGCCAAGAATGACCCCGCAAGGCACAAGGACACTGCGGGATCGGGCACTGCATTAGCCGTCTGTTTACAAAACCGAGGAAAAGAAATGTTTTACGCCAGCAAAATTGTTTGTTCCGGGATTGTCTTACTATTGATGACGCCATGGATCTCGGGACCACGCCGGAGGCCGGCAACTTCGAGACCCGCCCCCAGTAACGAGGCACCAGCGGTCGCGGATTCGAAAGATGTAAATAGGATGCAGCAGATTCTGCAGGACGAAGGCCGCTATCGAGGCCGGGTCGATGGTGTCGTCGGTCTGCGAACCCGAGCGAGCATCCGCGGATTTCAGAAGGCTGAGAATCTGCCGATTACCGGGGAGCTTGATCTCCAGACTGCGGGCAAACTCGGAGTAAGGCCTGAGTTTCGCGAAGCCAAAGGTTACGAGACGCCGCTGGATAAACCTTCGGCGGGTATAAAGCGGTCTGATCGCTCGCGGCGAGCCAGCAAGAGACAACGGATACCAGTCAAGGAATCGGCTTCGACACTCCCACCGGCTTAGTGTGGACTCGAACCTTCCAAAGAAGCATGATGAATCCGAAATGCGCATCACGACGAGCAGTGTCGGCAATTCCACGGGAGTGCCGTGAGCACAATTGATCAGACCTTCCATTCCGCATTTGCTAAAGTCGCAGCTGATCTTGTGCACCTGACTTTTTCTAGACCAGCTTAAGTCACGAGGCGACTTGTGCGTCAGACACAGCATGAGATCGGAGGCTTCAATATGCTTTGGACGATTTTCGCTGTTCTGATGATTTTATGGCTTCTGGGTTTCAGCCTCCATATCGGCGGCGGTCTGATCCACTTGCTCCTGGTTGTGGGATTGGTGGTCCTGGTCATCAACCTGTTCAGCGGACGACGAACTGCGATTTGATTTCGAGTACCACAACTTGACGGGAATCAGGCCCCAGCGCGGCATAGAGCTTTGCCATGCGTCCAGCCCCTTCCGACGCCAGAGTTCTAGTAAAGGAGAACCACATGTCAAAAACCTGGGAGCATTACCATCACGCCGCTCGTCATCATGAGAAAGCGGCCTACCATTTCAATGAGGCCGCGAAATACGATCAGTCCGAGGAGCACGAAAAGGCGGCGCACCACGCGTACCTGGCACATGGTCACGGCGAGCATGCAGTTCATCATGACGCCGAGGCAGCGAAGCTGCACGCCGAGCAGTGCGCCAGCCTGGTGAGGCCAGCCTCGGCGACAGCAGGCCAGGAAAAGAGCGCAGCTTAAAAAACAACTATGATCGGCGCGGGTCCACTTTCTGGACTCGCGCCGTTTTTCTTGCTTGCTGCCAGCAACGCGATCTCGGAAATTGACTTAGCCGATTGAATCGCGATTTTCCCAAAAGTGAGCCGTAGTGCACAGACCTGCCATTGCGCCCGTGCAATCCTTCCCTATGACGCTTGAGGCGTCGCCTTACTCCACGCAGCCCGGTAGCAACAAGGTTCAGCGGGCAATCGAAGGATGATCTGGCAAGGTGATTAAAATGCGTATCTCCCGTTTTCTGTTGCTCGGAGTTCTGTTAATGGCCATACCGGCCTCGTTATTCGCGCAGTTCGGCGTGTCGATTACGATCGCTCCTCCCGCGCTGCCTGTTTATGAGCAGCCCATGGTTCCCTCCGTTGGCTACTTGTGGACGCCCGGCTATTGGTCTTACGGGGATGAAGGCTACTTCTGGGTCCCTGGCACATGGGTCGAGCCGCCAACCGCTGGCTTGCTCTGGACCCCCGGTTATTGGGGTTGGGGCAGCGATGCCTTTGCCTGGAATGAAGGCTATTGGGGCCAAAGTGTCGGCTTCTACGGTGGCGTCAACTACGGCTTTGGCTACGGTGGTGTCGGCTATGGGGGCGGATATTGGAACAACGGAGCCTTCTTCTACAACCGCTCGGTAAATAATGTGAACGTCACGAACATCACTAATGTCTACAGCAAGACCGTAATCAACGAAACCACGGTAAACCATGTCAGCTATAACGGCGGTACTGGTGGAATTACCGCCCGCCCGACCGCAGCAGAAGAGACAGCGGCACACGAGCAACACACGCCGGCAACCGCAATGCAAACCCAGCATGCGCACGCCGCCAGTACGAACCACGAGCTTTTGGCGTCCGTGAACCATGGGCGGCCGGCAGTCGCTGCGACCGCGAAGCCCGGCGAGTTTAGCGGTTCTGGGGTGGTAGCGGCCAAACAGGCGGGAGCACCTTACAAGGCTCCTGCAGCCGAGAACAAGGCCGCTGAAAGTAAGGCGACCGAAAACAAGGCAGCCGAGAGTAAGGCATCTGAGAGCAAGGCGACCGAGAACAAGGCAGCCGCGGCTCGCACCAACGAGAACAAGGCAGCTGAGAACAAAGCAGCTACAACTCGGACGAATGAGAACAAGGCGGCTGAGAACAAGGCAGCTACGACTCGCACCAACGAGAACAAGGCAGCTGAGAACAAGGCAGCTACAACCCGTACGACCGAAAACAAGGCAGCTGAGAACAAAGCAGCTACAACTCGCACGAACGAGAACAAGGCAGCTGCGAACAAGGCAGCTACGACTCGCACAAACGAGAACAAGGCGGCTGAGAACAAAGCAGCTACGACTCGCACGAACGAGAACAAGGCGGCTGAGAACAAGGCAGCTACAACCCGTACGACCGAAAACAAGGCAGCTGAGAACAAAGCAGCTACAACTCGCACGAACGAGAACAAGGCAGCTGAGAACAAAGCAGCTACGACTCGCACGAACGAGAACAAGGCAGCTGAGAACAAAGCAGCTACGACTCGTACGAACGAGAACAAGGCAGCTGAGAACAAGGCAGCTACGACTCGTACGAACGAGAACAAGGCAGCTGAGAACAAAGCATCTGCAAGCCGCTCGAACGAGAACAAAGCCGCGAAACCTAAGGAGACGCGTCCCCCGACTGAGTCCAGTAAGCCGACTACAGCTCATGCGCAGCCCGCTCCGAAGCCGGCACCTGTAGCTCATGCGCAAACTGCTCCTAAGCCGGCCCCTGCGGCTCACGCGCAGCCTGCTTCTAAGCCAGCAACTGTAGCCCATGCGCAGCCTGCCCCGCATCCTGCGAAAGAAGCGCCCAAAGCCGAAGAGCGCCCTCGGAATTAGCAAGGAAAGTCGATTGACTCTGTATCGGCGCGGGTCCCATCCTTGGGCCCGCGTCATTTTTTGTCCGACTCCACGCAGGGAATCGCAGGGGAATATGGTGTAGTTGGAGCGCGATCGATCCGCTGCCAAGGCCCCGTGCTCTCCCGAGACCGCGGATCTCCCTTTCCATCAGGTTTCCTCCATTGAGCAGTCTTGACCATTAGAAAACCGCTGGAGCGCCTATAAGGGAAGCAGACTGGAAAAGGAGCAAGACAATGCTTGGAACTATATTGATCGTGATCCTGGTGTTAGCACTGGTTGGTGCGCTGCCACGCTGGTCGCACAGCCGGGAGTGGGGCTATGCCCCGACCGGAGGTTTAGGGATCATTCTTTTCGTCGTTGTCATTCTGCTGGTTCTAGGCCGCATTTGAACCACGAGCCGGCCACGAACATCAAACGGCGCCACAGGCAGAAGCTGGCGCCTGCTTTCTGTCCGCGCCACCAACACTCTTGCTCGTCGTTCTGATGTATTGGCGGCGACTCGGCCGCATACGCGTCGCAGCAGTATCACGATTGCATCGGACTCCAAGTGTCCAAGCCTCTGTTGGAACGGTTCTTTCCCGTGGTCTACGGAGTGGAGTTGAAAGACGTGCTTACTCACGAGGATCTGGCCGTGGTTCGTATCGTTTTACAATCAGCCGCATGATTCAGGAAATGACCCAGGTCGCGCTGCAAACCCACAAAAAAGATCTGATACGCGAGACCCCGGATTTCTCGAAACGGAAGTTCCTATGCCGTTTTTCACGCTCTGACTTATGAACGGCAGTGGGGGAAGGAACTACATGAAGCCAGGCGCGGGGACCCGGATCCTGTCGACACTCTTGTCCTAACTGCAACCTTAGGCTTGCTCGATGGCGGCAGATTTCGCGCGTTTGCTTTCGCGGATCTGCTCGCTAGTAAAACCGAGCCCGCAAACGCTGCAACGCCAACCTGGAGAGGGAAGGACCGTGATCCCAGGCGGATGTTGAGTGTCGGAGGTCCTGGCCCGCACCAGTTCGCTACTGCACGCTGGACACTGTCGTTGAATCATAAGGTCCGTGCAACCGAAAGATTTACTGTCATTTTCCCTAAGAGTTAATGGCTTTTGGATTGAATCAAATGGGTCTCATCGGTGGTGAGTCGAGAAATGTCGCAGTAGCCGTACCCTTTCAAACAAGCCGCGTAGTTCCGTTTGTGTTCAGCATCGACCAGTGTCTTGGTTTCCGAGGCACTCAGTTTTGTGTAGTCACAAGTTTCCTGTCCGTCCTTGCAAGCTGCGAGGTTGCGCTGGCGCTCGGAAGACATTGTCTGTTTCGCTTCCAACGCAGTGAGGTTAGAGTGGTCGCATTGATCCCATCCGTTCTCACAGTTCTGCGCGTTGCGCTGGTGTTCTGCAGCGGACACATCCTTGGTTTCGGAAGAAGTCAGCTGGGTGTGATTACACTGGCCACTGCCGTTCTTACAGTCGGATGCGTTAAGCTTCTCCCTGGCAATATCGACTGCGCCTGCTTCTGATGAGGTCAGTTTCGAGTGATCACAGGAACCCACTCCGTCCTTGCAGTCTGCGATGTTACGCATGTGCTCCGCCGTGGAAGAATCACGCGCCTCACCCGGTGTGAGTTTCGACTGGTCGCAGGAGCTGATCCCTTCGTTGCAATCGGACACGTTGCGCTGATGATCGGCGACAGCCAATGCCACAGCTTCAGGCGGGGAGAGTTTCGAGCGGTCACAGGAATTGTAGTGGTTCCTGCAGTCCGCAACGTTGCGCCCATGGTTGGCGAGAGCTACTTCGGTCAACTGTACGGCGCTCAACCTGGACTGATCACAGGCTTCGCGGCCAGCCTTGCAGGCCTCAAAGTTCTGTGCAGGATCGGGCGACTGAGCAAACGCAAGAACGGGCCAGAGGCAAAGACAAGCCACTGATACCCAAAAACATTTCCGGAGACTAGCTTTCATATTGTCCGCCGTTCAGAAGAGTGAGACCACATCGACTATCGAGATGCTCGCATCGGCTATTGCGGCGTGACCGGAACCTGGTACGCGGTTCCGGCCAGCCCCTTAATCGGTCTTGCTGACCGCGTTCTGATACAAACTTACTGCTTGCTGTCTTCTCTTGCTTCGGCAACATGGGCCTGGTGGCCGGCTTCGGATACGGCCTTTACAAACGCGTCTGCGCTTGCGGGAGTTGATGCCTTGCCCGAAAGAATGTTGCGGAACATCATGTGATGGCCGTAGATGGCGCGAGTTGAATCGTTGTCCTGCTCGATAACCGCACCTTCCAATGTCAGACCGGCAAAAATGCCTTTCGAGCGCGAGTAAGTGAGGACTTCCGTGTTAAGCAATACGTCAGTTCCGGCAGAAGTGTGACGGCCGACCGGGCCCGCCGCAACTGATCCTTCGCCGGTGAGTTCGAACTTGGTCGAAAGCAGATGCTGCAAGCCACGATCATTCATAACGAGCATGACCAGATCCACGCCTTCGACTCCAATCTGCAATCCCCAGCTGCCACCGCCAACGGATACGAATGCAGGAGCGCTCCAACCTTCAGGGGTGCGGCACGAAGCCACTCCTCGACCGTGTTTGCCGCCAAAGATGAAGCCACCTTTGAGCAGGTTTGGCACGACGACGATGCACTTTGCGCCACTCAGCACTTCCTCGGGGATGCCCTTGTCCGGCGTCGACATGATCGATTGCAGAACCTCCACCGACCTTTGCATGCGGTCAACCGTGTCTTCCCGGTCCGAGCCGGCGAATGCGTACGTTCCGAACATTCCCATGATGCTCATCAATAGCAGTGACATTGTTTTTTTCATAAAAGTTTTCCTTTAGGGCTACCGAACTAAGAGGAGAGAGCTTCAGATAGCTGACTTAGTTCAGAGGACCTGAGAGAGAGAGAAGAAGTGCTCATCTCCAGGATCATGATCGCTCAAGCAAAAAGGAATAGCTGATCTCAATTGCTCACTTCGACCCCGCAGTCAGGGCAGATTTCCCGATCTGACCGCCGATTCGGAGTTTTTCGCCATATGTGATCAATCCGGCTCAGAATCGCGCACTTAATCCTGTCATGGTTAAGTGTCGGAAAGATGAACAAGGTGCATCGATGGAACCCATGCTAGGCTCGTTCCGCCATCGACTCCGTCGACGACTGGCTTCCCTCGCGGACCTGTTTAGGAGGTTCCGGGCAACGCTCGCACCCGAGGCCCAGCAAGTCGGATCGCAAAGGATGTGCCCGTTTTGCGGATTGATCACGCCGCGAGCCAAGCGGCTCTGTTTAGAGTGCGGGAAGCCGCTAAGAGCGTTTCCAGTCGAGCGGAAGGATGCACGACAAGGGTAATGCATCAAGGAGACTGACATGCTTTGGACAATTGTTGTAGTGCTTCTCATTCTTTGGCTGCTGGGCTTCAGCCTGCATGTGGCCGGAGGTCTGATTCACCTGCTGCTGGTTGTGGCGCTGATCGTTATCGTCATCAATTTGGTCAGCGGCCGCCGAGGTACTGCGTAGAGACTCGGGGAGAGAGCCTAGCATTTGATACATATATTTTTTTCGCAAAGAGGCCTCTATGAAAAAACAATACCTTCACCTCTCCGTTTACCCCTGTGACACATGCTCCGGCCCGGTCGTCGCAGGCTCTACCGCCGCTCGCGAAAATGAAATATCGAAAGAGACCGACATCCGGCAAGTGGGAGCCATCTGCCTGTCGTGCGGCCATCGCCAGGACAAAGCAACCGAGCCGGCGCGTGCGAGTCATATGTTGCCGATTGCATGGGAGCCGGTGGAAGCGATCAGCGCCCGTTCGCTGAAGGGCGCTTTCGTGGAAGCACTCAATCGTGTAGAACTACGTTGAGCAGAGAGCTGTGGACCTGCAGAGCGCCCTCCGTCCCGCCCGCATAGTGGATGAAGCCGAGCTTCCTGAAGCGGTTCATAAAGAAGCTGACACGGGAACGGGTGGTCCCTACCATCTCAGCCAGCGTCTCCTGACTGATCTTGGGGACGACCGTTTCCGGAATGCCTTCCTTGCCAAAATGTGCGAGCAATAGAAGAACGCGGGCCAGGCGTTTCTCGCTGGAGTTGAACAGTTGGTCGACCAGATCCTCTTCGTAACGGATATTCCGCCCCAGCAAATAAGCCACGAACATTTCTGAAAGCGCGGGTTCGCGGTGAAGTACTTCCATCATCGTCTTTTTTTCCACGCGGAGAATCTCGCAATCCGTCATGGCAGCCGCCGAGCCCATACGCAGAAGTTGACCTGCCAATGAACCTTCCCCGAAGAAGTTCCCCTCGCCCACGATGGCGATCGTCGCTTCCTTGCCGATCTTGGACACGACCGTGAGCCGCACCTTGCCCTTTTGAACATAGAAGACAGCGTCTGCGCCGTCCCCTTGCGCAAATATTACTTCCTTCTTTGGAACAGACAGAATCTTCCGGCCATTGCCGATGGTCGCAAGGAAGGTGTCGGGATCGAATCCACCGTTCTTCTTGGACGCTACCGTGGTGCTCATGTTCACTAAGTATAGTCCGCAGCACGGTGTGCAAACCGCATAAATCTTGACTATCAAATAATCCGCAAAGTGAGCGTTTCTGCACAGTATGTCGGCGAGAGATGGATGAAACTGAAAGATTGGTCACGGGATGACGCATCGCCCGCAGGCCTCTTTTCCGGAGATCTTAAATGCCACCAACCGTTCAAGTTGGAACGATTCTGATGAAAGATTGGCCTGGGATGACGCAACTTCTCGGGCTCGAGAGTGAACCATGTTCTGGTGAGTGGAGCCTGCTCAAGGTTCTGGATGGCTTCACTCTCGATCGCAAGATCCATGCCACGGGATGGAATTTCTTCTTCATGGCAGGAGAAGTCAGGGTGATGTTCTTTGGTTCTCTTGGAGCAGGGAAGATCCAGAACGCGTTGAAGCGGATCTTAGAGAAGGTAAAGGAACAACAGTTCAATGGGTTGGAAGTAACTCAAATCGTTGCCAGGCGGTTCCTCGGTGTGCCGTACGTAACCGTTTCTGCTCACTCGCGCCACATGCAACAGAGCTGTTATCTCGACAGCGCCGTTGCACGGCAGACGTCCCAGCGCAATGCGGAATGGGCTAGAGGGTGAACTCAGCTAAGAAAACTGGAGGGTCAGTTTATGGCACATAACGAAAATCAGAGTCTCGACCAAGTTCTTGAGTCAGCCATTGTTGTATCGTGGGCAGACCTGATGCGCGGAACCGAGGCTGGCTTGATTCACATTGAATACGGTTTCGCTCCGGGAGGCACGTTGGACTATCTGAAGGTCTGGTCATCCCTAACCCGCGGCCATTGGCTTCTGGCTTGTGAGTACTGGATGTCGCCTTCTACGTTTCACGGCACCGGCATCACCTTCGATAATGGATACCAGTCGGAGGGCTTGGCTCACATTCTGGGATTTGTCATGCAGCATCAGGACGCGTTCGCACTGCCCCCGAACCTTGGCCGGCAGGGATTGCTCCAGATATCTACGCCCACGTTAGAGGAAAGCACTGCTGCGGTCGCGTCGGTGAACCACGCCTTCGATCGGCTAGGATCAGCTCTCGCCGAACCCGCGCTGGCCTGAGGCTGCCGCTTCCTTACTTTTCAGAGCCCGCCAAGCGCCGGTCCCGATGTGGCTCTGTCCGGGGTAGGCCGGTACTGAGCTCACATTTTTCGCCGGGCTTCGCGCCACAAGTAGGGCAACGAACCGCCAAGGCCAGCTTCTCTTTCGAGTTCATGGATACACAATGCACCATCGCACGCCGGCAAGATGGTCAAAAGTGACCAGTCCGCAACCCCACTTTCGTTGAATACTAGCGACAGAGAAATTCCAACCAGCGCTGGTGTTCTTTGGGCCGTCTGACAATTGGGCCGTATTTCATAAACCGCTTTTCGTCGAGTCATGGAGAGAATGTCACTACCCTACACAGTGCTACCGAACGCTCCCTTAGAAGTAGTCGGCCCGCGCCCCGCGATGCGGGACGAGGCCGCGGCAGCTCGGGGACGACTGCAATCGAAGCCATCCCTGCCCAGTCGGATCGCCGTGATCGGGAATTATCTTCCTCGACATTGTGGAATCGCCACATTCACCACCGACCTGTGCAGCGCCATTGCCGCGGAGTGCGGGACGGCTCGACTGTTGGCGCTCCCGGTCAACGACACCGAAGAAGGGTACGACTATCCCTCGCGGGTGAGATGGTCGCTCGCCCAGGACGACGTGAAGTCCTATCAGGAAGCCGCTGAATTTCTGAACTTCAACAACATCGACATGGTGTGCCTGCAACACGAATATGGAATCTTCGGCGGCCCGGCCGGGAGCCACATTCTGCATCTGCTGCGTGGTCTGAAGATGCCCGTGGTGACAACGCTGCATACGGTTCTACGCGAGCCAGATCCCGACCAACTGATGGTGATGGAAGAAATCGCAGAACTTTCCGACCGCTTGATTGTCATGAGCCAACTCTCGTCCCAGTTCCTGCAAGAAATCTTCAAGGTGCCGGGCAGCAAGATCGATATGGTGCCGCATGGGGTCCCAGACCTGCCGTTCCTCGACCCGAATTTTTATAAGGACCGCTTTGGTGTGGAAGGGAAAGCAGTACTCCTCACCTTCGGCCTGCTCTCGCCAAACAAGGGAATCGAAAACGTTATTCAAGCGCTGCCGCAGATTCTGTCCAAACATAAGAATGTCGCTTACATAGTGGCGGGCGCGACCCATCCTCACGTTCTGCGTCGGGAGGGAGACAAGTATCGGGCCAGTCTGCAGGATTTGGCGAAGGAAATCGGCGTGGAGTCGCAGGTGACCTTCCACAACCGGTTTGTCAGTCCCGAAGAAATGGTCGAATTCATCGGCGCCGCGGACATTTACATCACGCCTTACATGCATGAAGCGCAGGTTGTTTCCGGAACGCTGGCCTATGCACTGGGCGCGGGCAAGGCGATCATCTCGACTCCATATTGGCACGCGATAGAGTTGTTGGACGACCGCAGAGGCGCGCTGGTCCCATTCCAGAATCCCGACGCGATTGCGCTAAAGACAATCGAACTGCTGGACACACCCGCGACTCGCCACGCGATGCGTAAGCGCGCCTATCTGTTCGCGCGAGACATGGTCTGGAAAAGAGTGGCGCAGGGTTACATGGAAAGTTTTGCGCGAGTGCGCAGCGACCGCATGGAGACTCCAAGAGTCCAGTTCTCGGCTCGCATCACGCACAAATCGCCGGATCAATTGCCGGAGTTGAAACAGAATCATTTGAAGCAGATGACCGACGACACTGGAATGCTGCAGCACGCGATCTTCACGATCCCGAACCGCAAAGAGGGCTATACAACGGACGACAATGCGCGCGCCCTCATTCTTGCCGTGATGCTGGAGCAATTGGAGCTGAAAAACTCGGATAACGATCGGCGTGGCAAGGCCGATTTACCTTCCGCGAACTCACGTAGTCTGTATCTATCATTTCTTCAGCATGCCTTTAACCCCGCGAAAGGCAGATTCAAGAACTTTCTCCGCTACGATCGCCGGTGGAACGAAGCGGTAGGCTCCGAAGACTGCCATGGGCGGGCACTATGGGCCGTCGGGACGGTTCTAGGCCGATCCGAGGATCAGGGATTGAGGGGCGCCGCCGGACGATTGTTCGAGTCTTCTCTTCCCGCGGTGTTGGCATTTAACAGTCCGCGTGCCTGGGCCTACGCGCTGCTCGGAATTCAGGAATACCTCACCTCGTATCCCGGAGATCGCGACGCGCAGAAAGTGCGATCCGCCCTTAGCCGACGACTGCTTAAAATGTATGAATCAATCCGACGGCCAGATTGGAAATGGTTCGAGAACGTTCTAGCCTACGGCAACGCGAGATTGCCCCAGTCTTTGCTCTTAGTGGGCGGAGCATTGTCGGATGATCACATGATCTCGGCCGGTCTGGAATCACTGGATTGGCTATCACAAACACAACACTGCGACATCAATCGCCATTTTGTCCCGATTGGCTCGCAAGGCTTTTATCGCCGGGATGGCGAGAAGGCCCGTTTCGATCAGCAGCCGCTCGAAGCCGCTGGTGCGGTGTCTGCTTGTTTGCAAGCGTACCGCGTGACTGGTGACAGCCGCTGGCGCAACGAGGCCTGGTCGGCTTTCAACTGGTTCCTCGGGGACAACGATCTTCAACTGCCTCTTTATGATTCCGTCACCGGCGGCTGCCGTGACGGCTTGCATCCCGACCGCGCGAATGAAAACCAGGGAGCAGAATCAACGCTGTCGTTCTTGATGGCACTCCTCGAAATGCGATCTCTGCAAGCGCCAGAACAAAAGGAAATCCTTCCATGACCGTACCTGCAGAAAAGCTCGTGAGCCCGATAAGCACTCGCTTCGAACCACTGCTTCATCGTCATCCCTCGAACCCAATCCTGGCCAAAAAGGATTGGCCGTACCCTATCAATAGTGTGTTTAATGCAGGCGCAACGCTGCTGGCGGATGGCACGACCCTGCTGCTTTGCCGCGTGGAAGATCGCCGCGGCTTGTCGCATCTTTGCGCGGCGCGTTCTCGGAACGGCGTCGATGGATGGCAAATCGATAGTGAGCCCACCTTGCTGTCCGACCCGAAGAATTATCCGGAAGAGATCTGGGGCATCGAAGATCCTCGCATCACGTTCGTCCCCGAGCTGCAGCAATACGTGGTCACGTACACCTCTTATTCGCGCGGCGGTCCCGGAGTGTCGCTGGCTCTGACCAAAGACTTCCGCAGCTACGAACGGTTCGGCGTAATCATGCCGCCCGACGACAAAGACTCCGCCCTTCTGCCCCGCAGAATCGACGGATGCTGGGCGCTGATTCATCGCCCCATGACCACCCTCGGTTCACACATGTGGATTTCCTACTCGCCCGACCTGCGTTATTGGGGAAGACACAGACTCATGTTGGAAGCGCGCCGCGGCGCCTGGTGGGATGCAAACAAAATTGGCTTGTCGCCGCCGCCAATCGAGACCGACAGAGGATGGCTCGTCTTCTACCACGGAGTGCGTCACACACCTTCCGGCTGTCTGTATCGATTGGGCTTGGCCCTTTTCGATCTGGAGAATCCGGAGAAGTGCTTGCTCCGAGGAGATTCATGGATCTTCGGGCCAGAGGCTGAGTACGAACGCCATGGCGACGTTGACGATGTCGTGTTCCCCTGTGGATACACCCTGGATTCCGATGGCGACACGCTCAATATTTATTACGGAGCCGCGGACTGCGCGATCGCCCTGGCTCGTGCCAGCGTTCGCTCTCTGCTGGATTGGCTGGACACCAATGGAAGCTGCGAACGCCGCCAGCGAGCGCAGGATTAGTCGAGCCACTGCACCGAGTTGTCGGCAAGTGAGCTATCTTGCTCAGACACGCGAGTTCACACCTGTCATTCTCTATTCTCCTGAGTGTGTAGACGGAGCTGCGGACGCTGATTCGTAGCTCTCATTCCTAAAGGTCGCTGCGGGCCGGATCGAGATCAGTTACGGCGAGGCGACCACATCCAGCCAATCGGCATTCTTCATCCGCGTGTCCGCCCCGAACCTGCGGCGGACACGAGTCGACCCTGGATCTTTCGAACATCAGTTTCGGGCCACCTCGGGCGGATGAGAGGCGTTAGCCCGCAAAACAGAGAGGTCAAAAGATCATGCCTTTAATTCAACTCTTGGAAGTTCTGATCGTGGTGGGTGTGCTTCTGTGGCTGGTGAATCGTTTCATCCCCATGCAGTCATCCATCAAGTCCATTTTGAACGGCGTAGTGGTCATTGCCGTGGTTTTGTGGCTGCTGAATATTTTTGGGTTGTTTCACTCGCTTTCCGGTATCCGTCTTGGAAAAGGATGAGTTGTGACGCCCGCTACAAGATGCAAAACGAAGGCCAAACTGTAGAAGAATGCAACGTGGCAGATACCTGCTACTAAGGAGATGGTGTGATGAAAAAACTTTTGCTTGCCGCAATAATCGTGCTGAGTTTTCCGGCGCTGGCTCAAACCAATTCTCAAGCCACGGTTGAAGTCGAGCATATGAGCTCGACACCCACGTTCCGCGTAACCGTGATCAGCCGCAGTGTGCAAGCGGTCAACTACGAGCATCGCAGCGGATCTTCGAAGCTGGATTTTGCCGGCACCGACCTGATGCCCTCCGCAAACGGCGTGGCGGAAGTAAACAGCAAACGCGGATCCATTGCGATCGAAGCGGAATTTGGCAATCTGCAGAGGCCGACGGCGTTCGGCAATGAGTATCTGACTTACGTTCTATGGGCGATTTCGCCCGAGGGCCGCGCCGTGAACCTGGGCGAAGTCCTGGTCGGCGGCAACCATCGCAGTAAACTCGACGTCACCACGGATCTTCAGGCATTCGCCCTGATTGTGACGGCGGAACCTTACTATGCGGTCCGGCAGCCCAGCAATGTGGTGATTCTCGAAAACGTAGTTCGCGAAAGCACCAAGGGAACGACAGAAGCCGTAAATGCAAAATACGAGCTGATGGAACGTGGCGGCTACATCCCCACCGGCTACAAGTTTGATCCCGTGATCTTGAATGCCAAGTTGCCGCTGGAATTCTTTGAGGCGCGGAATGCAGTGCGCATTGCTCAATCCGAGGGAGCCGAGCAGTACGCTCCGGACAGTTATCAGCATGCCGTCAAACTCATGGACAACGCGGATGGCTATGCCATCGACAAGCACATCGATAAAAAACCGTTGATCGCAGTTTCCCGCGAAGCGGTGCAGACTGCGGAAGATGCACGCGCCATCGCGGTCAAGAAAATGGACGATGTGCGCTTGGCCAACGAACGCCAGGATTCAGCCGACGCACAGGCGCAATCGCAACAGCAGGCGGAGGATGCTCGCCGACAGAAGGAGCAGGCTGACTCCGATGCCGCCAGAGCCCGCAGAGACACAGCGGATGCACAAGCCGCAACCGCGAAGGCTCAATCCGATATGGCAGACAGCCAGGCCGCTTCAGCAAATGCAGTTTCAGCGGCGCAGGCGGACGCCGAACAATCCCGCTTGGCGGCACAACAGGCACAGTTGAACGCGCAACAGGCGGACACTGACAAGGCAGCGATGCGGGCAAAGTTGTCCGAACAGCTGAATTCGATTCTCCAGACTCGAGACAGCGCGCGCGGGCTCATCGTCAGCATGTCCGATGTTCTGTTTGACACCGGGAAGTATTCGTTGAAGCCGGGTGCACGAGAGAAGCTGGCAAAAGTCGCTGGCATTCTGCTCGCCTATCCAGGACTCAACATTGAGGTCGGTGGCTATACGGATAACGTCGGCGGCGATGAAATGAACCAAACGCTGTCTGAGAATCGTGCCGGATCTGTGCGCGACTATCTGGTGCAAGAAGGCGTGGCGACCAATTCGGTCAGCGCCAGAGGTTTCGGCAACACGTTGCCGGTAGCGTCCAACGACAACTCCGCGGGCCGCCAGCAGAATCGCAGAGTCGAACTTCTCGTATCCGGCGACGCCATCGGTAGCCCGGTCAATGCGACAACAGGCAGTTTGCAGTAGGAAAGCGTAAGTAACGATCGACAATGGAGGCAACACCTATGAAACTAATTGGAGTTATCAGCACAGCAGTCTTGTCTTTGATCCTTGCAGCCCCGGCATACGCACAGCAGGAGCAGCACGATCAGGAAGAAGAGAAAAAGCCCGCCCAGGACGAGAAGAAGGCGCAACCGGAGAAGTCCGCAAAGCCAGATGAGAAGGGCGTGCAGCAGGAAAAGAACGCCAAGCCGGAAGAAAAGAACGCCAGGGAGGAAAACAACGTTAAGCCCGAAGAGAAAAACGCGCAGCAGGAGAACGGCAAGCAGGAAAACAAGGACGCGCAGGAGCAACATGCACAACCAGCGCAGCGTGCCGGTGGCAACAGAGGCGGCACCATTCCCGCCGACCGTTATAACGCCAACTTCGGACAGGGACACACGTTTCGTGTGAACGAGGGCGATTACAGAAATCATAGCTTCCAATACGGCGGCTATTCGTTCGGATTTGTTGGCGCGTGGCCAGGCAATTGGCTCTACACGCAAAACGTTTATGTCATCGACATTGACGGCGTGTATTACCTGTGCAACCCGATGTATCCGGGCGTTAACGTCGAACTTAGCGTCACGCTGTAGCTCGGCCGTTCACAGCTGACAATGGGTGCGGGCCGTTTTCGGCCCGTGCCTTTCCCCTCATCGAAGGAAAAGGAGCAAACATGCTTGGAACTATACTGATCGTAATTCTGATTTTGGCACTTCTGGGAGCGCTGCCACGGTGGCCGCACAGTCGAGATTGGGGCTATTACCCCACTGGTGGTGTCGGGTTGATTCTTTTCGTGGTCGTCATTCTGCTAGTTCTTGGGCGGATTTGAGTCACGAGTAACGGGCCAAGGTTCGACTCCATTCGCTTTGCGTCAGACCTTTTCGAACGGGTGAGAGGAAGTGTGGTAGCGGGCTAACCGGAAGGTGTTCCCCGCGCAGAAGTAGTCATCGGTGAAGCTGACCACTGTGATGAACCTGCGCGGCGTGCCAACATCGGTCGACGCCGGCAGAAGAAATGGAAAGTCCCAAGCGCAACCTCTTTATGCCGACGGCCCCTGATGTTGCGGGGCGACGCTTACCTCCAAGCCAAAGTAGTAACCGAAGTTGCCTTCAAGGGAACCGAGGCCGCCATATCCGCCAGTCGAAGTTCGATCTTCCTCGCGGGTCCCGGGTTGGTAACGACCAGCACCTGTTGGCCGTCTGGATTTTCCAAGGCCACATGCTGCAGGGCGACGGCTGAGCTCTGGGAATCAAAGCGGCGCGCTCCGCGACGGATCACACGCGAGTAATGCGCCAGTGCCCAGTATTCTCCGCTGCGGGTGATCTCTTTCGTTTGCGAGTCGATGGTCACCACGCCGCCGCAGGGAAACGGTCCGATGTTCGGCTTGCCATGCTCATCGAGAGCCAGATTCCACGCGGTGATTGAGCGGCACCAGTTCCGCAGTGCATCGCTGAATATCCCGCCCCACTTGCACCAGTCGTTCAGGTAACCGGGATCGGTGTAATCCGGGCCACCTTCCGTCCAGTGCATCTCCGTTTTCGGATACGCATCATGCACCTTGGTCATCATGTTTGGAGTGCCATAGTATCCGTGCCAGGCAACGCCATCGACGTACTTGCGAAGCTTGTCGTCCTCGAGTGAGTCCACGACTCGTCCCCACAGGTTGTAGTTGTGATCCAGAAGCCAAATTTTCACTGGCCTCCCGGCGCTTTCCAACAGTGGGCCCAAGTGATCGCGGATGAACTGGATTTCGTATTCCTGTCCCCAGATGCACGCGGGCATTCTGCCATCCTGATCGGTATCCACCTCGTTTTGCGTGGTTAGCGCTTGCACCGGCACACCTTCGGCGGCATAACTCTGCAAGAACTTCAGGTAATACTGGGCGTAAACCGGAAAATAGTAATTGCGCATTGAGCCGCCCAGCATGCTCCCGTTGAACTTCATCCAGCCGGGAGGGCTCCAGGGAGTTGAAAAGAGAAACAGGTCTGGATTTTCCTGCCGCGCCTGGCGTAGCACTGGAAGAATGTATTCGCGGTCGTGTTCAATCGAAAATCGCTTCAGGTCCGGATCGGCTTCGCCATCATCGTAGCTGTAAAGTTTCGTCGAGTAATCGCTGGATCCGAGGCAGACGCGGCCGATGCTCAGCCCCATTTCGGACGGATGGAACAGCTCATGGAAGAGTTGCTCTCGTGCCGGAGGCGAGAGTCGATTGAACGTGTAGCAGGCTGCGTCGGTAAAAGCGCCGCCAAATCCCAATATATCCTGAAACTTTTGGAGAGGGTTAAGCTTGAGTTGATCGGTTCCTGGTGCTCCCGAGACCGGACGCCAAGTAATCCCAGGAGCGGCGGCAAAACGTTCCTCGCCAGAGGTGACCCAAATGGAAATCTCCCGGCCGATCTTATCCGGGCCCTGATCCAGGTTGGTCTTCGACGTCTCGTTTCCGAGTCCGGTCATCGCCGCCGCTGGCCCGATCAACTCGTTAGGAGCGACGGCGGCGGCCAGTCCCAAAGCCGAAAGTCCAAGAAAACTCCGTCGTGAAGATTGGCTTGTCATATCACTTCTCCTCAGAAAAGAGAATGGTAACTCTCACCGGCCTCTATACCGCGTCGGGATTAGCGTACAAGGAACTGCGCGCTAGGACGAACAAAATACAGCTATCGCTGCCCCCCGAAGAACTTTTGCGAAGGACATTCCCGAATGTCGATGGTGACGATTACGCTGCCCGATGTTTTGTACACGAAAACCTGTCCAGCGGGATATAGCGGGATGTAGACGTTGCGCTAGCTCGGGGCGTCCACGCGCGCGGAAATTCCACGCGAAAACCAGTGTCAACACTAGTTGATGTAGAAGGATATTAGGACCATAGCCGCGATTACGAGCCAGAACCGGAAGGGATTGCTACCGCCCGCAGGTCTGTCGTCCGGCTCCAGGGCGCATCCCAAGATCACTACGAGCATTAGGCGGACCATAGCATAGTAAACGCTACTACCTATTCGAGAACCCGACAATGGCCCGAGGGTGCTAAGCGCCTTGTTCAAGATTCGCCGATTTCCTCCCTGTGTCTCTCCTGTATAGTTCTCCGCGGGTCAGTCCTTCTGATCCTGGAGTCTCTCAGCTATGTCAAGACGTTTCCTACCGCAGCTCTTCCGAGTGGTTTTGACGAGTTTGTTAGCTCTCGTATGTGTCTCTCAGTCGTTTGCGCAAGCGCGGCATCGGGGCAAGATTTTCGGAGGCTACTTCGAGGAATGGGGTATCAATTACGCCGGTTACAACATTGCAAATTTGCAAAAGAACGGGGTCGCCGATGAATTGACACACTTAATCTACGCCTTCGGCAACGTGACTCCGACTTCTCCCCCGGCGTGTGCCGTTGCTGATCCCGTGGCGGCTTACCAGAATTCGACGCTCCCCAGTGTGAGCGGCAAGCCTTATACTGCTCCGCTCTATGGAAATTTTGGTGCGATCCAACAACTGAAGGAGCTTCATCCCAATCTGAAAGTCCTGATCTCGTTGGGCGGGCAAGCAGGCAACGTTACCGGTTTCGTGACCGCCGCAGGCAGCCCGGCCGGCCGCGCCGCGCTCGCCTCCTCGTGCATCGATATGTTTGTCAAGGGCAACATCGCCGCTGGGGTTACGGCTCCGGGCTTGTTCGACGGCTTCAATATCGATTGGGAGTTTCCTGGTGCGGCGGACAAGCAGAACTTCACTGCTCTACTGAAAGAGTTCCGTACGCAACTCAACGCTTTGTCGAAAACGACCGGCAAGAAATATGTCTTGACGTTCGATTCGCCAGCGAGCCCGAAGAAATATATCAACATCGATCTTAAAGCCGCAGCCGCACAAGTCGATTTCCTGACGATCGACGGTTACGACTACGCCGCGCCGGACGAAAAGCATACCAATGAAGCGTCTTCACTCTATGACACGGCCGCGGATCCTGTGTATGCCGATGACCGATACATCGACGCGACTGTGAAGGCCTATCTCAAGGCTGGCGTGCCCGCGGGCAAGTACACCATGGGTTTGCCGTTGTATGCCGTCGGCTGGACCGGAGTCCCCAACGTGAACCATGGCTTGTACCAGAACGCAGCCACCCCTTCCCCAGTACTCTTGGCCGATGGATCGGGTCTATGTCCGAAGCCGGACAAAGCGGCGCCCTCGCCCGGTTGTGACACCGTGTTGACCGCTGGATTTGCGACCTACTCGACCATCGAGAACATCACGAACAAATACGGGTACACCGCCTGGTACGATTCGGCACGAGTCGGAGCGACGCTCTACGATCCAGCCAGCGGAACCTTCTACACCTACGATAATCCGGCAGCGGTAGCCGCGAAGACGGCCTACATCAAGAAGAACAAACTCGGCGGAGCCTATGTGTGGGCACTGAATGACGACGATGCGAATGCATCTCTGACGAAAGCGATCGCTGCGGGCCTCAAGTAAATCGAGAAGTCCGCACCCCTACGCGTCTCTCTTGGAGAAAAAACGTCGTCCGCGGGCGACCGGCATAGCTCCAGCCAATCAAGTTCGTTTTTCGTAACAAGATCGCTCCTGAATCGCATTTTTCCACACGCCAAAAAAATCTGCTCCGCCGCTTAGACGCCCCACACCTTCTGGTGGTTAGGGCGTCGCGGATCAAGTTGTAGTTCGGATTGTGCAACAGAAAAAAAATCCTTGATTGAGTTTGCTTAAGCGGCGTACGCTCCTTCGCAGTCAGTGCTATAGAGCAGTTTGGAAGCTGTGAATCTTCCATGAGGGCTGAATACAGCTGACTTCTCCCGACGCGGAGTCCGATGCAGCCGCAGCCGGACTCTTTCCTCAATCACCCAACCGCGGGCGGATCGCTCTGGCACGTCCCCCGAATTAAGGAGCCACCATGAAGCGTGCTTTATTCTTCTCCTCCCTGCTCTGCGTCTTTATCCCGATTTCGCTGTTGGCGCAAGCGTCAGTTACTCTGAGCCCGTCGAGCTACAACTTTGGGAGCACCGCGGTCGGCACAGGCACCGCGTGGGTTACCTTCACACTCGCCAACAGCGGCAGCTCTGCCGTAAGCATCAGTAACGTCACCGTCAGCGGCCCATTCGTCGTATCCAGCAATTGTGGATCCTCGGTGGCCGCGAACGGCTCGTGTCCAATCTACGTGTATTTCTATCCAACTGTGGCCGGCGCCGCCAGCGGCACGCTGACAGTGACCGACAACGCCACAAATAGTCCGCAGACATCCTCCCTCAGTGGAACTGGCGGAAGCGGCGGCAGTTGTACGACCACACCCAGCGCGCCAACTGGTTTGGCGGCCTCTGGCACAACCAGCTCCAGTACCAACCTGAGTTGGAACGCCGTTACTCCTCCTACGAATTGCACCATCAGCAGCTACACCGTATTGAAGAACGGGACCTCGATTGGAACCGCAACCGGCACAACGTTCGCGGTGACCGGCCTTTCTGCTTCTACGGCGTACAGCTTCACGGTTGAGGCGACGGACAGTGACGGAACGTCGGGCCCAAGTTCAGCGGTGAATGTGACCACGCTGGCGAACAGTTGCACGACCAAGCCAAGCGCACCAACGGGATTAGCCGCGTCTGGCACAACCAGCTCCGGCACCAACCTGAACTGGACTGCGGACACTCCTCCGAGTGGCTGCACGATCAGCAGCTACACCGTATTGCAGAACGGAACCTCGATTGGCACCGCAAGCGGCACTTCACTCGCCGTGACCGGCCTTGCAGCTTCGACAGCTTACAGCTTCACGGTGGAAGCGACGGACGCTGCCGGCACCTCCCCAGCGAGCGCGGCAGTGAATGTAACAACTCTGGCAGGTGGCGGCGGCTCATGCGCAACGGCGTGGAGCGCCACTGCGGTCTACACCGCAGGCATGACGGCGAGCCTGAACGGAGAAAACTACGTCGCCAATTTCTGGACGCAGAACCAGAGTCCGGCGACCAACAGCGGCGGAGCTGGCAGCGGCGAACCCTGGACCGCGACTGGCGCCTGTTCGACTTGCTCGGCTGCGCCAGCTACTCCGACTGGACTGGCGGCATCCGGAACGACGAACTCCAGCACAAACCTGAGTTGGAATACCGTTACTCCCCCCGCGGGATGTAGTGTCAGCTACAAGGTACTGCAGAACGGAGCCTTGATTGCGTCCCCAACCACAACATCCGACGCCGTAACTGGCCTCACGCCTTCGACCACTTATAGCTTTACGGTGGAAGCGACAGATGCGGCCGGCACCTCAGCTGCGAGTTCGGCGGTGAATGTAACCACTCTCGCGAGCTCGTGCACAACCAAACCAAGCGCGCCAACGGGATTGGCGGCCTCGGGTACCACCGATTCCAGCACAAACCTGAGCTGGAATGCGGTTACCCCTCCCACCGGCTGCACAATCACGAACTACTCCGTGCTGCAGAATGGGACCGCGATCGGAACGACAACCAGCACGTCCTTTACACCGAGTAATCTTTCGCCTTCGACCAGCTACAGCTTTACGGTTGAAGCAACCGACTACGCCGGCACGTCGGCGGCCAGTTCCGCCGTCAACCTGACGACAACCGCACTTACCAACCTGGTCATGGCTGGATGGTATGAAGAGTGGGGCACTTACTACGCCAATGCGAACGTTGCGGACCTGCAGAACGATGGCGTAGCCAGCGTCCTCACGCATCTCATTTATGCCTTTGCCAAGCCGGTCGCGAACGGCAGCAACGTGAATTGCGCGCTCGCCGACACCTATGCTGATTATCAGAAGGTCGTCCCGCAGGTGCCTGGCGCTACTCCGGCCGCGGCCCCGCTGCAGGGGAACTTCGGTGCGCTCGTGCAACTCAAGCAGCTCCATCCCAACCTGAAAGTGTTGATCTCCATCGGCGGATGGAATCCCCCGACATACAACCAACTCTTCGATCTCGCAGCCAGCACGGAGGCGCAACGCCAGGCGTTTGTGGGTTCGTGCGTCAACATGTTCATCCAGGGCAATATCGCGTCGGGTGTCTCCACCGGCACTCTCTTCGATGGCTTTGACATCGACTGGGAGTTCCCGAACGCAAACGATACGGCTAACTTCACAGCGTTGATGACCGAGTTCCGCACTGAGCTGACCACGTTGTCGGGAACGACCGGCAAGACGTATCAAGTATTGGCCGATTTGGCCGCCGGTCCCTCAACTCCGGGCGCGGCTCCGGACTCGGGCAACGACGGTGGTTATGACACGATCAACATTGCGGGTCTGAATGCGGTGCTGGACTACATGAATGTCGACGGCTATAACTACGCCGGAGACTGGTCGAATGCCACCAATGACGCATCTCCGCTGTACGACGAAACTGCCAGTCCGCTGTACGGGAAAGGTGACACGATTGACGCAACCGTACAGTACTATCTGGCGCACGGCGCAACCCCGGCCAAGTACACCATGGGCTTCCCGCTCTATGGTGCAGGTTGGGCCGGAGGTCTGACCTCGGCGAACGGCGGCATGTATCAGAACGCAACCGGCGTTACGGATCCCACCGGAGCCACGACTCCAAACGGAACTTCTCCGGTTCCCAATGCGAATGGAGTGGGAAATTGCTCGTCGGGCGACAATCAGAGTAGTCCGGCAGCGGGATGCGACGTCCTGCTGACGGATGGACTGGCGACCTACGGAACAATTGTGAATCTGCTCAACAACGGGTTCACCCCCAGCTACGACTCCACCCGCTGCGCGGCCCGTATGTTCAACGCAACCACCAGCACTGCATTCAGTTACGACAATGCTCAGTCGGTGCAGTGCAAGGTGAACTACATCAAAGAGTACGGTTTGGGCGGCGGCTACGTTTGGGCGGTGAAAGATGACGACCCGAATGGAGACCTGACCAAAGCCCTGGCCGCAGATCTCAATCCGTAGAGACTGGCGCCAGGAATAACCACAAAGGCAGGCTGGCTAACAGGCCAGCCTGCCTTTAATTTTCTCTTGCCTTTGATCTTTGCTGCCGGGCCCAGGCTGGCCAAAAAACTGTGCACCAAAAATTGGCATTGCAAGTTCCGCTATATAGCTCTATACTCCGCCGGTTCGTAGCTTACGAATTTCGGAGGCGTTTCCCATGTCTACCTATTTCCAGCCGCGCCTGCTCCGAGGGGCTTTGCTTACTCTGTTGTCCCTCGTCGCATGCATTTCCCCCTCATTCGCACAAAATCACAATCAAGGCAAAATTCTCGGTGGCTACTTCGAGGAGTGGAGTATCTACTATGCGGGCTACAACATTGCGAATCTGCAGCAGAATGGTGTGGCCGATAAACTGACGCACCTTCTCTATGCTTTTGGCAACGTGACCACGACTCCGGCGCCTGCATGCGCGTTTGCCGATACATGGGCCGATTATCAATCTCCATATCTGCCCAGCGTGAACGGCACTCCCTACCCTGGGCCGCTCTATGGGAATTTTGCGGCTATTCAACAACTCAAAGCACTCCATCCAAACCTGAAAGTGCTGATGTCTCTCGGAGGGGCGTCCGCTGCCAATACTGCGGCCTTCGTCACCGCAGCCAGCACCGCTTCTGGACGGCAAGCCCTTGCGGCTTCCTGCATCGATATGTTTGTCAGCGGCAACATTGCCGCGGGCATCACGGCTCCTGGTCTGTTTGACGGTTTCAATATCGATTGGGAATTTCCCACCGCGACCGACACGCAGAACTTTACGGCCCTTCTGGCAGAGTTTCGTAGCCAACTGAACGCTTTGAGCAAAACCACGGGCGAGCAATACACGCTGTCGTTCGATGGGCCTGCGGGCTCGCAAAACTATGTCAACATCGACCTTCGCCACGCCGCCGAGCAAGTTGATTTCATCACCATCGACGGTTACAACTATTCCGGCTCATGGGTCACGCAGACCAATGACGCATCGCCACTATTCGATTCCCGCCAAGACCCATTGTTCGGCCAGGGGCTCGACATCGATGACACGGTAAACGCCTATCTCAAGGCCGGCGTGCCTCCGCACAAGTACACCATGGGGTTGCCGTTATATGGAGCCGGTTGGACCGGCGTCCCCAACGTGAATCATGGCTTGTATCAGAACTCAACTGCTCCTTCTCCAGTTCTGTTGGCGAATGGAACAGGTCCATGTACAGACCTGAGCGGCAATACGCCCGGCTGCGACACCCTGCTAACTCCCGGACTTTTGACCTATTCGACGCTTTCTGCGCTCACATCCAATGGCTACAGCGATTACTTCGATCCGCGAAGAATTGCAGTATCCCTGTACAGTCCGGCCAGCGGGACCTTCTATACGTATGACGACCCCGCGACGGCATTTCTGAAGATGATTTATATAAACCTGAAAGTTCCGGGAGGTCTTGGCGGCGCCTACGTGTGGGCGGTGAAAGACGACGATGTAAACGGAACTATTGTAAAAACCATGGCGGCAGGGCTGGGTCGCTAGTCCTGCTTAGCGAGTCCTGGGGTTGGTGCGTGAACAGACCATCGCCATCTGGATAAGGTACTGGGGCAGGCTGGCTAACCAAGTCAGCCTGCTCAATTCTGTATGGCGATGCTTACTTGTTGGTGGCCTCGGAAACCGCGCCGACTAAATCGCGCAACGGTTTGATCATCGTGAAACGAACCAATGCTTGCGGTTTCTCGGCTTCGTCCAGCACAGCCAGTTGCTGAGCTTTCCAACCAGCGGCTGCGGGCAGTCCGGACGAGAGATAGGAAATTGCTTCCATTCCCACCGTTCCCAATGCGGTAAGTTGTTGAGCGCGTGACTCTGCCAGGGCGAGTGTGGGTGAGCCTGCCATCAGACGCAGGATTCCGGGCTCTGCCGCGATCCAAGCTTTGAAGTGGGTAGTAAGTTCGGTTTCTTCCTGCAATCGGGTTGGAGGATCCTGCAGATAGGCGCTCACGAGCAATGCAAGATTGTGGCGCGATGGCGGATCGGCCGGAATTGCGTCTACAAGTTGATTGAGCGGCGTGAGTTGATTCGGGCGCTGCATGTGTGCGCGATCGTGGAACGTGACCGGCTCGAGAACGGAGGCCAGGGTATGCAGCGGTTCAATCTGCTCGCTTCCGGCCAACTGACGCAGGCTGACTGCTTCCTGGGAGATATGCGTGAGACCTAGAGCTTCCAGTCGCAGCGCCTCGGCATTGAGTCGACGGTACATATCGTCCACGTTGTTTACGTCACGCGGCGACCAGAATCGTTCGGCGATAGCAGCCGCGCGTGGCCAGATGCGCGAATCGATGTCTTGCGGTGTGGTCTGCTCGGTCCACATGCAGGCCTCTCCGCCGAGAATGCGCTCCTGCTGCTCGGGGCTGAGGTCGTTCCCTTGGGGCAGGGGATCCACCATGTAATGGGTTTCGGCGGAGCTCATGAGATTCAAGTAATAGCCGGCAGAGAGAATGCTCTTGTATCCGTTCCTGGCTCCAGCGGCGAGTGAATCGAAGCCACGCCAGCTTTGAACGACAATGTCCTTGGGCAGATCGGGAGTGAGAATTTCGTCCCAACCAATCATGTGCTTGCCATGCTTCTCTAGAATTTTCAGCAGACGCTGGTTGAAATAGTTTTGCAGCGCGGCGGCGTCTTGAAGATTGTGCTCGCGCATGAAGGTCTGGATATGCGGATTCGCCTTCCACTCCACGCCGTTGTTCTCATCCCCTCCGATGTGCATGAAGTGGTCGGGGAAGATCGCTGCCATCTCAGCGATAAAAGCGTCGAGGAATTTGTAGGTGCTTTCTCGCGTAGGATCCATCACCGGATCAAAGACGCCGAACTCGCGCTCGATGTGGAAAGGGCCGGGCGCGCTGGCAAGATCGGGATATCCGACGAACCATGCACTGGTATGCCCCGGTATGTCGAACTCAGGCACGACACGGATGCCGCGGTCGCGCGCATAGGCGACAATTTCGCGGGCTTGCTCCTGCGTATAGAAGATTCCGTCGGAGCCCATCCCAGTGAGTTTTGGGAAGGACCGACTCTCAATGCGGAATCCCTGGTCTTCACTAAGATGCCAGTGGAAGACGTTCAGCTTAACCGCGGCCATCCCATCCAGAGAGCGTTTGATAACGTCGAGCGGCATGAAGTGGCGTCCGCAGTCAATCATGAGGCCGCGCCAGCGAAAGCGTGGAGTGTCGCGAATCGACACTGCGGGAACGAAATAACTCGTTGCATCAGACTGAACTAGCTGTTGCAGAGTCTCGAGACCACGTATGGCCCCGACCACGGTAGCGGCGTGCAGGCGCGCGCCCGAGGCGGCGACTTCAAGAGAGTAGGACTCGTCTTCGTCGACCGACTGGATGTTCTCTCCAGGTCCATCAACACTAACGACCAGCGCCGCGGAAGGGTTCGAGGCTGGCGAAGATGTTGAAATTGCGATGCCGGTCTGAATTCTGAGGCGATCCAGCGTGCGTGCTATGGCGGCGTCGAGTCGCGCGTCCCGGTAGTGGTCCGTGATGGCAGCAAACGAGGATGTGAGCGTAAGCTGTCCTTCCTGCATGGAAAGCTGCGCCGGTTGCGGCATCAGGGTGTTGACGAATTGGGAAGCCGGGCTTGACGACGGCGTTGCCTGACTCGGTGCGCCGGACAATACAACAAGACTTGTGAGAATTACTGCGACCATTCGATGCATCATGGCCTCTTTTTCGCGGGGCCGCTGGCTATACGTTTTAGCGGAAGCGCCGAATAAACAGTGTGTGCCGCTCTGAGCGGTAGAACCCGACTCCGTAAATCGTAGCCTTGCCCTTGGTTGAATAAATAATCTGGCGAATGCGCAGCACCGAGGCGCCGCGAGGCACGCTGAGCAACTGCGCAACGGTGGCATCGGCTGACGTAGCATCGACTTCTTCATCGGCATAGGCCAATTTCGTCGAAAAGTCGTGTTCGAGAATCGCAAACAGGGAACTTCTACCAAGAGGAGCCGATTCGAGATCGGCAAAATCGGCCGCGGGCAAATAACAGGTTTCCAACGCGAACGGCTCTTCCCCGGTCAGCCGGAGACGCTGGATCTTTAGCAATCGGCTGGCCGCCGAGAGCCCGAGCCTGGCCGCAACCTCTGGATCGCCCTCAATCACTCTTGCCACCAACACTCGGGAGCGCGGAGCCAAACCCCGGCTCGACATTTGTTCGGTATAGCTCATCAACTTGTTAAAGTGGATCCTGGGCACGGCGACAAAGGTGCCTGCCCCGAGACGGCGTTCGACGATTCCCTCGTGTTCCAGGCTGGCCAAAGCATGGCGAGCCGTCATGAGGCTCACCTTGTGGGTCTTGGCCAGTTCACGCTCCGAGGCCACCGCATCTCCCGGTTTCAGACCAGCGGACGCGATGCGGTCGCGAATCTCGCTCTGGATTCTCTTGTAGGCAGGCATCCTGTTGCGATGATTTCGAGTCATAATTCGTCGTTTCGAGATTCTTGGACAGCTACAGGATGCGTCAAGTCCTAGATTCGGCCACTTGCAGCGCCTTATGCTATATAGCTTATTGAGAGTTTGAAGTAAAGGCTCAATTCTCAAAAGGGATAGCGTTGATGGTCCTCCACGGAGGATTGAAAGAGAATCTGGTCAGAAAGGGCGCTTCCCGTACGAGGATCAGGATGTTGAAGGGGCGCTGGTTTTGCTGGCAAACAATGCTTACAGCCACTTGACGCGATCATTTTCCGGCTTTCGCCTGACTTTGACTTAAGTGTCTCCTAGTGTCGATCCTCGCGGACCCACGAGAAAGAATCCTCCGGACCGTATCGAACAATTTTCTCTGGCTGATTGTTTTTTTCTTCTTGACTACGAACTATCGCGTGCTATATAGCATAGTGCGTTTAGATTATTGGGCGGTTTGTAGCTCTTAGGTGTGGAGGTCGGTTTGAGGAGGCGTGCAATGACGAAGGTGACATGCGGAATGCGGAAAGACTCAACCGAGGCTGATCGTGGAGCTGTACGGCAGTATTCTTCGTTTTTAGCGGTCTGCATCGTGGTCTTGAGCTTGTCGGCTGCGGGTCTTGGGCAAGAATTGGCGGCAACACTGACCGGCACAGTATCCGATACAAGCGGAGCCGTTATAGCCGGCGCCACTGTCTTGGTTCACAGTGAGGAAACAGGCGCGGATATACGCTCCGTGGTCACCAGCGACACCGGCAGTTTCAACATTACGAACCTTCCCGCAGGCCGGTACACAGTCACGGTCAAGAATTCCGGCTTTCAAAGTTTCGTGGCAAAGGGTGTCATTCTCAACGTCGCCGAAAAGCACACTTTCGATGTGCAGCTGAAGACCGGTCAGGCCAGTGAAACGGTCGAGGTGACGGCGGAGAACGTGCAAATTCAAACCACCACGGCGGAGGAATCGGGGACCGTCACCGGCGAGCAGGTGCGAGAGTTAGCGCTGAACAACCGCAACTTCGAGCAGCTCATCCTGTTGCAACCCGGCGTCGCCAATCAGTTGCCCGATAAGGTTGGCTTTGGTCTGGCGAACAACACCTCGATTTCGGTAAACGGTGCGCGCACGGGGGCGAACAATTACACCGTCGATGGCGCCGACATCAACGACAGCGGTTCGAATGGAACATTGCTGAACACCCCGAGCATCGATGCCATCCAGGAGTTCACGCTGGAACGCAGCAACTATGACGCGGCCTTCGGGCGCAGCGGCGGCGGTCAGATCGTAGTTGCAACCAAGTCGGGAACGAACACGTTCCATGGCAGCGCCTATGAGTTCAACCGCAACAATTTCTATAATGCCAATACATTTGGCGGGCGCGCTTCGATCGCTGCCGGGCAGCCGCTCTCGTCGAACGATACAGTGCCGATCGAACGCTACAACGATTTCGGATTCACCCTCGGCGGACCGCTTTTCATTCCGAAGCTCTATCACCCTCAGAAGGACAAGACCTACTTTTTCTGGTCGGAGGAGTGGCGCAAAGCGAGCACGCCAGGCCTGAACATTATCAATGTACCGACCACTGCGGAGCTTGCCGGCTCCTTCGCGAGTCCGATCACAGTCGCTCCAGCAGGATGTGTGACCGCCGCTGGAGGCGTCTCTACCATCAGCAAGGCCTGTTACAGCAAGAATGCCACCGCGTATCTGAATGCCTTCATGCTGAACAACCCGCCGAATAGTTCCACCGGACAGCTGATTACCAACTACAGCCAGTTGAATAATTTTCGTCAGGATATTATCCGCCTCGATCAGAACATAGGCGATAAGGTCCGCGTGTTTGGGCGTTACATGGAAGATGTCGTCCCGCAGAATGAGCCCTTTTCACTGTGGGGCGGCGGAAACTACCCTGGAGTAGAGACCACATCTGTCAACGCGCCCGGCCGGAATCTGGTAGTGAATGCGAGCGCCACGATTTCACCGAGAGTGGTGAACGAAATCGAATATGTGGATGCGTGGGGAGCGATCAACTCCACGCTTAGCGGAATCGCAAACTCGCCGACTTTTCTCAGCACACTCACCAACAACACCAAGTACACGGATCCGAACGGTCGAGCCCCTGATGTAACGTTCACCGGCGGAACTCAGGCGGTGCCAGCGCTGACTGGTCTGGGTAATGGAAGCGCACCCTACTTTGAGCGCAACATCGACAAGAATATATTCGACAATCTTTCCATCCAACGTGGAAATCACACCATCCGCACTGGGTTTACCGCGATGTGGATGCAGAAGACGGAAAACGCCTCCTCCGGGTTTGCCACATTCAATTTCAGTCCCACGAACGGAAACCCCGCATTCGCCAATTTCCTGCTAGGACAAGCGGACAGCTACACGCAGCCAAGCAAGGACACGATCCCGCATCTCAGATATGTGAATTTTGAGGTCTATGTGCAGGATGACTGGAAGGTCACTCCGCGGCTGACGATAAACGCCGGCGTGCGGTGGAGCTACTTCCCGTCGCCCACAGACAGCAACAACACCCTGACTAACTTCAATCCTGTTTTGTTCAATCCCGCGAACGCTGCAGTCATCGATCCAATCTCTGGAAATATGACTGGACTGACGGCTAGCGGCGCCGCGACCAGCGCAGCGACCTACGCCAACGGGCTTATCTTTCCAACCGGCACCGCTTGTACTGCGGCGCAAGCCATCGCTCCTCAGGTTGGTTGCTCACCCTTCGGCAGCCGGGTCAATCCCAGCTCCAACAACAATTTTGGACCGCGGCTGGGTTTAGCCTGGGATCCGCGCGGGAATGCCAAGATGGCCGTCCGCGCCGGTTTCGGCATTTTCTATGATCGCACCTTGAATGGCATCTGGGAGCAGAATGCCTTCACCGATCCGCCGTTGGTCCAAACTGTGACAGTGAATAACAACGGCAACAGCAATCTGAACTTGTTCGATAGCCCGCTCGGTGGGCAACTGGCGGGCCCGCCGCTCGGTCCAAACGGCTTGATTGCAACCGGGACACCGACCTTCAAGGTGCCGAGCTACATGGATTACAACGTCTCTCTGCAGCAGGAAGTCTTGCCCGGCACGGTTCTCGAGATCGGGTATGTCGGCACAAAGGGCACGCATCTGTTGGGCGACGTGGATACCAATCAACCCACCCTTGGAGCTCGTTTGGCGAGTCCCGGAGCCGACGTCAATGCAATCACTCCGTATGCGGGGTACGGCGTAATTACCGACCGCAACCCCATCTTCACCAGCAACTACAATTCTTTGCAAGCTTCGTTGAACCACCGCTTCAGCAAAGGCCTAACGGTGCAACTTGGTTACACTTGGTCCCGGTTGCTCACGACGAGTCCCCAGGATCGGGCGTTGGCGACGTACAACACGTACGACTTGGGACAGAGCTACGGACCGTCTACGCTAAACACCCCGCAGATGTTCATTGCCAGTTACGTATATGATTTCCCGTTCTATCGAAACCAAAGTGGCCTTGTCGGCAAACTCCTCGGCGGGTGGGAAATTTCTGGCATTACCACCATCCAGACGGGCCAATCACTTTCGGTTACGCAGAACTCAGACCCCTTCGCGGCGGTAACCGTGCCGACTTCGACCATTAGCTGCACCATCTCAGCCACAACAACTTCCTGTCCGCTCTATCCCGGCGGTCTAGGGATGACGCGATCCGGTAGCACCGTTCAAATACGGGCCGATCAGATCGCCAGCAATGTGAGTGGTCCGAAAACAGCGGCGCAATTCTTCAACACGGGCGCCTTCGCCGACGCGGTCGGCCACTTCGGCAGTTCCCGAGTAGGTGCGATTTATGGACCCGGATTACAGGTATGGGACATGTCGCTCATCAAGAACGTGAGGTTCGCCGAACGTGTTGGCATGCAACTCCGTCTCGAAACTTTCAATACTTTCAACCATGGCAATCCCATGACGATCGATACGGATGTGGATGACGGGGCGAGTTTCGGCACCGTCAACGGATGGCACGATCCGCGCAACGTGCAGATCGGCGCCAAATTTAACTTCTAACCGCTAGCGAACCAATACCGTAAAGCGCACGCCCATGGCGTGCGCTTTGTGTTTTCCCGACGATTCGGCAAGGAACGAAATACTCTTTCGCGGTACCCTTACCGGCTCTCGTTCCTCTTAATCGCTTCTGCCCTGTGTTTTTCCTGGATATCGAGCGCAATCTTTTGTTCGTTCGCCGCTTCGGCAGTCTCTCCTAGCTGCCGCAACACCGTACCGAGAACAAAATGTGCCTCGAAGTAGTTTGGGTCAATCTGGATGGCTTTGCGAAGCGGTTCAACCGCTGCGTGGGGATTTTGCAATGCCAGCTCAGTTTTTCCTAAACCGAACAGAGCCTCCGCATAACGAGGATTCGCGGCCAAGGCAGCCCGAAAATGAGGCTCAGCCTCTGCTGCCCGGGACTTATCCAAAAGGATTTGTCCCAGAATACAGTTCGAGACCGGATCACTGGGAAAGCGCTGGAGTTCATCGCGAAACTCCTTCTCGGCGAGGTCATTCTCGCCTTCTCGCCAATACTCAAAGCCCAGGCCGGAATGCGCTCCCATGAAGTTCGGGTCTGCTTCTATGGCCGCTTGATATTCTTTGATAGCCTCGGGCCGATTCGACATCTGGTCATAGGCCGTACCCATCATGATGTGAGCGGATGCGGAGTTTGGACTTAGCTGCATGATTCGAGCAAATACGTTCGTCAGCGCTTTGTAGTCCTTCATCCGCAGGTAGGCCTTGCCGAGCATATCCAGGGTCTCCAGATCGGATGGCTCGACCTGGTTTGCACGCTCCAGATATGTGGCGGCCTCAGGATAACGATCGAGAGCAAAAAGCGAGAGGCCGGCCAAATCGAGAATCTGAAAATCTTTTGGGTATTTCATCGCCATCGGCCGAAGCAGCCGCCACGCCGGCAAATAGCGCTGGGCCTTAAAGCAAGCGATGGCCAGATTGCGCTTTGTAGAAGGGTCGTTGGGATGGAATTTCAGCGCATCTTCATACAGCGGGATCGCTTCGGCGGGCTTCCCCATTCTGGCCAGCACAATTCCCAGATTATTTAGCGCGGCGATGGAATACGGATCGATCTTCAACGCGCTCCGTAGAGCGTCCGCTGCAGCCGCGTTGTCACCTTTATGCATCGCGTCCGCGGCATGTTCCAGGTATGAGTGCAGCTGTATTTCCTCGCCATTTGGCGGCGATGCGTTGGGCGGCACTCCGGTCTGAGCCGCGACACAATAGGCGATCATCAGCCACATTGCATAGATTCGCAGGATCTGCCGGGCGCGCATTTGCACTCGCATATACCGAATTTTAACCGATTGTTTGAAGTGGCTCTGTGTTTTGGATCAGGTTCCTGGCTCAGACAACCGATCAATTTCTGGTCTTTATGTTGGTGCGGCTTAATCGCAGGAGGGCGCTGCGCGTAGGGGTAACGCTATCGCGGTCCGAAATTCGAGGTGCTCTTGATGGGTGTTTACTTCAACAACTCATCGGCGTAACGGATAGGAACCGCCAGGTTCGAGCCGCCAAAATCATTCAGCATGGCGAAGTTGACGCCAATCACCTTGCCGTCGCGATTGAAAAGCGGTCCGCCGGAACCGCCGGAGGTGGTCGCAGCATCGTAAACAATCTTGTCCTTTAATACGTCTCCGATGTGACCTTGGGTAGTGGTTGGCCGAATGAGGTGTTGCTCTGCCAGCTGCGAAACAACCTGGGTTACTTCGTGGGCGTTTTCCGCTACTCCTTGGGTGACGTCGCTCCCCGCGCGCGCGAGGATGCCTTCGATGCCGGTAGGGTAGCCAATCAGGACGACCGGATCGCCCGTCACACTGGCTTCACTCCGGTCATCCAGGTTCAGGAGTGCGGCGTGAAGCGGAGCTGGGGCATTTAGCTTGAGAATTGCCAGGTCAGCGTGCGGCGAAATCCTGTCGAGGTTCGCCGCGATGCCTTGCGGGGTCCCAGGGAAGTACGCCATGTAGGACGCGGCGAACGCGACTGCACCCCGGTCGAGAAGTTGCTTCAATTCCTCGTTACTCCACCAGGGCTCCGCGACGTGATGATTCGTGAGGAGACGTCCGTCGCGGGCTACGAGGAAGCCTGTGCCAAAGACGTCAAGCTGCAAAGGCGGTCCCATTCCGTCTGGGTCAAGAGATACCATCCCCTTATCGTCCACCAGGGGTCGACCTGCGGCATCCGTGGCGATGCGAATCAATTTTCCAAAGTCTTTGTCCCGAAACTCCACGACCACATGCAGCAAGCAAACGCTTGGTCCGTATGTGTGAACAATCGTTTCCGCGACTCGGCCCTCGTTCTCAAGCCGGTTCAGGCGATTCTGAGTCTCCTGAAGCTGGCTCTTGAGGGATGCTTCGTCTGCATTTCCGTCTGCGGCGATCTTCTTGCGGATCTCCTCGGTTTGCGCCTTCAAAGATTCGCGAGTTCCTGATGTGTCGTTTGCCGCGATCGATGCGCGCGCCTGTGCCGCGCGGCGCAGCAGTTCCCCCTGCTGCAGAATTCCGCCGTTCAGTTGGGCAACTTCTGCTTTGAGTTGGAGCGCATATTTTCGGCTGTGCCGGGTCGAAATGACGGTTACGATTGCTGCCAGAACCACGGCCGCGCTGAGAACGAGAATCGGCCAAGAACGCCTTTGGGCATTCTCGCTGCCGCTCAAGGCTTTCACAGCGTTCTCCGCCAGCCGCTCTCTTTGTAATGCATCGTTCAGCTTGGCCTCGAGATCCAGCTTCGGTTGTCTCTCACGAAACTGGGCTCTGACCCTCGCCGCGAATTCCAGCGGTTCAAACGGAAAAGAGATGACGTCGTCAGCCTGCAAGTCCAGCGCACGGGCACGCTCCAGCGCGCCACCGTGAACGATCATGACAATCTTGAGAATCTGCGGATCAGCGCCCGACTTGATTTGGCTGATCAAGCCGCAGCAGCTGAGGTCGGACGGTGTTGCTTCGGTGATCAGGACTTCGGGGGGACGCGCGAGAATCTCATCCACTGTCAGGCCGCGCCCTGTGGTGATTTCATAGCCCTGACCGGATAAGGCCTGCTCGACCTCTTGAGCAGACTCCGCGCCCAGGTTGAGGAGAAGAATGCGCATCGCCGTCAATTTATCACCATCAGTTTCTACCCCTGCGTTGGGATGATCATCCGCATCCCACTTCAAATCCCAAGAGACTGTCGTCGAGGCGTGAGAACAAAGGTCGCCTTCGCAGCGTAAAGGATCGGGCTATGAAGGGCGGGACTGCGAAGGCGATTTGTGCTCTTAGCTCATTTGTGTATCTTTGAGTCTGATGCCGCAAACCGGGATCGGTTGCGTTTTTGACGCGGCCAGAGCACTCCGTGATCGCTGCAACCTCCGTCGAACTTTGGCACTCTAACGGTCGACGACTATAAAATCAGGCGAGGCCACCGTTCCGTACAAACGAAAGCAGTTGTTACGGATTTCCGTGTTCATTCGAGCATACGTTCTTCCCCTTGGTTTGTGCCTGCTCGCGGCAGTCTGCGGAGCGCAGAATATCTCTCTGCCCAAATCCTCGCCCTCGGATGTGACCCGGTACACGCTGCCCAATGGCCTGCGCGTCGTGATCGTCCGGAATGACTTGGCTCCCGTAGTGACCGTCCAAGAAAACTACATTGTGGGTGGAGATGAAACACCCGCTGGTTTTCCCGGCATGGCTCATGCGCAGGAGCACATGGTTTTTCGCGGCTGCGCGGATCTTTCCGCCGATCAGATCGCCGCGATCTTTGCCCAGCTGGGCGGCGATAACGATGCGGACACCCAGCAGAACATTACCCAGTTTTTCGAAACGGTCCCTGCCCAGGATGTGGACGTTGCTCTTCATGCTGACGCCAACTGCATGCGCGATATCGCCGATTCGCAGGCACAATGGCAGCAGGAGCGAGGCGCCATCGAGCAGGAAGTTTCGCGCGACCTCTCCAATCCGACTTACAAGTTTCTCGTCCGCATGAATCACGACATGTTCGCGGGCACCCCCTACGAACACGATGCTCTCGGCACGCGGCCTTCTTTCGATGCCACCACGGGCGCCATGCTGAAAAGCTTTCAGCTGAAGTGGTATGCGCCCAACAACGCGATTCTCGTGATTACCGGCCAGGTCGAGCCCGCAAGAGTCATCGCCACGATCAAGCAGCTGTACGGCGGCATCCCAAGAAAGAGCATTCCGCCGCGCCCAGAGATTCATCTCCCGCCTGTCAAAGGTGAGCACTTCACGCTTCCGAGTGATTATCCCTACATCATCAGCATCGTCGCTTACCGCATGCCCGGTACGGACAGTCCCGACTATGCCGCAAGCCGAGTGTTGAGCGATGTTCTGGCCAGCCAGCGAGCTGATATCTACGGACTCGTTCCCGGAGGCAAGGCTCTCGACGCCGGGTTCGAGTTTAGCGAGACTTACCGCAAAGCCGGCGCGGCCTTTGCCTACGCCGCGATCCCGACCAGTGCGAACGCAACGAGTATCGAGCAGGCTTTGCAAACCATCCTCGGCAATTATGCCAAGAATGGTGTTCCTCCTGATCTTGTAGAAGCGGCCAAACGTAGCGAAGTCGCCTCATTCGAGTTTGAACGCAACTCCATCCCCGGCCTGGCCTCGCTCTGGTCGGATGCTCTTGCCGCCGAAGGTCGCAATTCTCCTGAGGAGGATGTAGAAGCGCTCCAGAAAGTGACAGTGCAGGATGTGAACCGCGTCGCCCAACAGTATCTGCTCAACCAGAATGCCATCGTCGCCACGTTGATCCCTGAGCCATCAGGCCAGGCTGTGGCGAGCAAGGGATTTGGTGGCGCAGAAAAGGTCACTGCCACTCCGACCAAGCCAGTGCCGTTGCCGCCATGGGCGGACTCGTTGACGAAGGCAATTGCGATTCCTAAGTGGAATCTCCATCCGGTTGAAAGCACGCTGCCAAACGGCATTCGCTTGATTGTGGAGACCGAGAGCCTCACTCCGACCATCACCATTACAGGGGAGATACGTCATCAGCCGGTGTTGGAGGTTCCGCCCGAACAAGAAGGCGTTGCCAGCGTGCTCGATGGTCTGTTCTCCTACGGCACGACCACTCTTGATCGGCTCGCTTTTCAGAAAGCTCTGGACGATATTGCCGCCAGTGAAAGCGCCGGTGCCACGTTTCAACTGCAAGTGCTCAAGCAATTTTTGTCGCGCGGCGTGCAACTGCTGGCGGATAACGAACTGAATCCCGCGCTTCCCGAGGAGGCATTCAAGGTGGTGCAGCAACAGACGGCAGATTCCGTCGCCGGCCTCCTGCAAAGTCCGGACTATCACGCCAGCCGCGCATTGCTGGAAGGACTTCTGCCTGCGGGAGATCCTGAGCTGCGCCAAGCCACTCCCGAAAAAATCTCTGCCTTGACGCTGCAGGATGTGCAGAATTACTATCGCAAAACTTTCCGCCCCGATCTCACCACGATTGTGGTCATTGGCGATATTTCTCCGGAAGACGCGAAACAGGAAATCATCCGCTGGTTCGGAAGCTGGAACGCCACGGGTCCAAAGCCGGAAGTGGATCTGCCGCCGGTACCGCAGAACAAAGCGACCGCGAGCACGGTGCCGGACCCGACACGCCTCCAGGACCAGGTAACGTTGGCGGAAGAACTACCCATCAATCGCTTTGACCCAGACTATTACCCACTGGAACTGGCGAACCATATCCTGGGCGGCGGATTTTATGCCACGCGCCTTTATCGCGATCTTCGCGAAAAGACTGGTTACGTCTACAACGTGGACGAAGCTCTGGATGCGGGTCGCACTCGCACCAACTTCAGCGTCTCCTACGGTGCTGATCCCGTAAATGTGCCGAAGGCCCGCGCATTAATTGAGCAGGATCTGACCACAATGCAGACTGCTGCACCGGGTCCTGGCGAGATGCGACAAGCCCGTGCCATGCTTCTTCGGCAGCTCCCTTTGGGTGAAGCCAGCGAGTCGCAGATTGCGGATGGGTTGCTGGCGCGTGCGCTAGTAGGGCTGCCACTTGATGAACCGGTGCGGGCTGCGGCAAAATACCAGGCGCTCTCTGCCGAAGAAGTTCGAGCCGCATTCGCCAAATGGATACGGCCTGAAGACCTCGTGGAGGTCGTTCAAGGTCCGCCAGCGAAATAGTCCCAACCGAAGTTCCCCTGAAATCAGAACCGCACATCGCGATAGAAAATGCAGTGGCTTTCCAGGTACCAGGAAACGACGAAAAGAATGAGCATGGTGCCCGAAGCCCAGCAGAAAACCAGGACGGGAAGTGTGGCCGTGAGGCGTGTGCTGCCTGAGTGCGGCCCTGGTGTTGCTTTGCGAAAAATCAATCCGCTGATCAGACATATCGCGGCCGCCAGTGCCAGGCGGGCGAGAGTGTCACAAATCCTCTGATGCATGTCACTGAAGGGAGCGAGGAAAGCGGTATGGAACACGGCGAACAGAGATAGGATGCAAGAAATGAGAGTAAGCGGCTTGGCGACCTCTACCAACATGTGCCGAACTTTGAACGATGGATTTAGTCTACCGCCATTTTAGATTTTCCTGCATTGGTGTGACATGTGGTTTTCCAGTCCGATGCCGGCCCGACAATCATCAATCATTACTCAGCCACGGTAAAATTGCGCGGTAGTGCTGAAAGCCTGGGGGAAGTGTGGTCATCGTGCTGATGGGAGTTTCCGGGGCAGGGAAGACGACGGTCGGGCAGTTGCTGGCTTCCGAACTGGGATGGGACTTTGTGGACGCGGACGATTACCATCCCGCTGCGAATGTCGAGAAGATGAGGAACGGAATTCCGCTCACCGACGCCGACCGTGCCCCCTGGCTGAACACTCTGCGTTCCATGATTACCGTTTGGATTAATGCAGGGAAGAATGCAGTGCTGGCTTGTTCAGCACTGAAGCGCGTCTATCGGGAGGAATTAAGGGTCGCACCGGAAGTGAATCTGGTCTATCTGAGGGCGACACCAGAATTGCTTCAGGAGCGGTTGCGGGAGCGGCACGGACACTTTATGGCGGAGAGAATGCTCGCGAGTCAACTGGAGACGCTGGAAGATCCGAAATGTGCGGTGGTGGTCGATGTTGACAAATCTCCTCAGCAAATTGTGGGAGAGATTCGAGAGAAGCTGGGTCCGCAGCAAACCCAGAGCTCATAATGGTTGTTACCGAGTGCTTCATAGGTACATCTTTCGTAACTATTGTCGAAATAGTTAAGCTGTGCTATTGTTAGTTCAACGCTACTGCCACGGTTTGCTCGTGACGCGGTGATCCTGTTGGATCAAGATTCATCTCCGCTTTTCCTGCCCACCGTTTATTCAGCGTCAAATCAAAAAACAAGAGCGGCATGGGAACTCACGATACGTGTATTCAGAGTTTGATCAAGCCCCTCCAGAAAGAAAATTACGAATGACAAGCTTTACGGAACTACCGCTATCTTCTGCTTTGCAGCAGAGGCTGGCGACAGCTCAATTTATTACTCCTACGCCCATTCAAGAGCAGGCGATTCCTTGCGCTCTTGAAGGCAAAGACGTGCTGGCAACGGCGCAGACCGGTACCGGCAAGACGCTGGCATTTCTGATCCCGGTGATCGAAATGTTGCAGCGCGAACCGTCGCAAAAAGTGCGCGTACTGGTTCTGCTCCCCACGCGTGAGTTGGCCATTCAAGTCAACGAAGAATACGAAAAACTACGGGGCAAACAACTTTCGAAGGCCGCACTGGTCATCGGCGGCGTATCCGAAAAATCGCAGATTCAATCGGTGCGGAGTGGATCCGCTTTGGTGATTGCCACTCCGGGCCGCTTGCAGGACTTCATCAGCCGGAGGCTGATTGACTTGCGCGAGATCAAGATTCTCGTGCTCGATGAAGCCGATCGCATGCTCGACATGGGATTCCTGCCCGCGATTCGCCGCATCTTGGCGATGTTGCCGCAACAACGGCAGACCTTGTGCTTCTCCGCAACCATGGAGCAATCGGTTGCCGGTCTGGTAAACGATGCGATGCGGAGTCCTGTACGCGTGGCGATCGGATCAGTATTGAAGCCAGTGGAAAGTGTTCGGTTGCAAGCTTACGAAGTACGACCGGCGGAAAAGCCCGATGTTCTGCGACAGTTACTCTACGCTGAGAAGGGCCAAACGCTCATCTTTGCCCGCACGAAACGAGGCACGGAACGGTTGGCGAAGGAACTGGTGCGCGAAGGCTTTTCTGCAGCCATGATTCACGGTGATCGTTCGCAATCCCAGCGCAACGCAGCTCTCAGCGGATTTCAGCAGGGACGCTACCAGGTACTGGTCGCAACGGACGTTGCCGCGCGCGGCTTGCATATCGACGACGTCGCGCACGTGATCAACTACGACCTGCCTAAGATGGCTGAGGATTTTATCCATCGGGTTGGACGGACTGGCCGAGCCGGGTCGGAAGGGCTGGCTTCCAGTCTAGTCGCGGGGGGTGAGGTGATCGAGCTCCGTCACATCGAGCGCACCCTGAAGCTTCGCATCGAGCGTAAGCAGGTGGACTGGTCAAACGCAGAGCGCCGCGAGAGCGCTGTACAAAATACGCTGGCGAGCCGGACACTGACCAAGATGCCCGGCGAGGTTTTTGCCTGAGATCTCGAGGAAGTCGTTCGGGAAGGAGAAAGGGCGCGTCCTTGGGACGCGCCCTCAATCTTGAAATGCTAAGAAACAGCGCTACGGTTCTGTCTTTTCCGGACTACGTTCGCGGGGAATGCTCGAAATATCGCCGTCGTCGGCTCCCATTTGGAAGAGAGCTGCCTGCTCGGCGGCGTGCCTTTGCAACTCGCTCAAATCCAGTTCATTCGAATCGCTCGATGTTCCCAGGGGTTCCTCGGTTTTGCGTTGAATCCTGCGCTCCGCTTTGTCGCGTTGTTTTTGTTGTCTTGTGTGTTCTTTCTGGCGTTTAGTAAAGCTTGATCGACCTCGTCCTGGCATTGCCCATCTCCCGTTATCAAATTTTTGCAATCGCAGCTGGCGCTCGTTGCATTTCGTTCGTATGCAAGCTCAAAGCACGGCAAGCAGTTCGTTCAACGATCAGGCAGCACGCCGCCTCAGCCTGCAAGTTGCTCTTGCGTACTACCAGCGCGGTTCGCGGGGCTGGCGTGCGTGCCCCTGATAATCATCGCGACTTCCGCCGCCTCCACCACCAAAGCGCTTTCCGCCTCCACCGCCGCGCGGCGAATCGGTCTTCGGTTTCGCTTCGTTAATTTTCAACGCGCGTCCACCCAGCTCTTTGCCATTCAAGGCGGCTACAGCCTTATCTGCTTCGGCCGGGTTTGTCATTTCAACAAAGGCGAAGCCGCGCGCGCGGCCGGTTTCCCGATCAGTAACGATGCTTACTTTCTCGACTGCGCCGTGTGCCTCAAACACTCCACGAAGCTCCGCTTCGGTCGTGCTGTGAGGTAAATTGCCAACATACAGGTTCTTCATACGAGTCCTTCGCTTTCTGCTGTGATCGTTTTTGCAAAAGTCGGTTGAGAATGAATTTCTTCGGAGTGGTGTTCGATGGCTTCGGCCCAGCGCGATGGCCGCGGGATCTCCCGGATGGCACGCGAACGGGCTTCGCTGACGGATCGAACCGAGGAGATGCGTTTGCAAGCTTCCAGGATCCCCCAGCGCTGCGACGAATGTTGCGAGGTCTGGGCAAGCAGAGCGGCGACCATTTCCTGGTGAAGAGCGTCTGCGTCTTCTGCCGCAAGTGCGCCGTCAGAATGCGGCGCAAGCGCGAGATATTCTGGTCCGCCCACGAAGAAAGCGACTCTCTGCGGAGGATTCGCACTGCGAATGTCGGTGCAGAATTTGTCCCGCTCGTCGGTTTCCTCGATCCCGTTAATCAGTACCAGATTGTACAAATCGGCTCGCCACCAGCATCGCGCCTCCAGCACATCGGCCGCGCAATCGACCTCGATGCCAAGTTTTCTCATTACGTCGGCCCGCAAATCGCGTTTCGTCTGCGACGTGTCCAGCAGGAGCACACGCTTCTTTTTCACGGAACTGGCGTCGGCGGCCGAGACTGGCAATGCGATGACGGGAGTGGTCATGCCACTTTCTCCTTGAGATTCGTCGCCGCGGCTGGTGGCGTCAAGTGCTTCTCCGCCAGAGCCTTCAGCATTTTCTGATTGCTTACACGGCGGCTGATCTTCTGCCGACGGCGCCGGTTAAACCTAGCTTTATCCCCATTGATTCCCGACATTTCTCTCTCCTGCCGTTCTGGTTAAGGTTAGAAACCTGCGCTACTCCCCCGGACCTCACGCCCGCACTTGTACGGGTCAGTAGCACGCCGACCTTTCGACGAAGAGCTGCTAGCTCAGTCTCAAATTACCTTGCGTGCATGGCCGTTCAGTTAAACTGCTGTCCAGGAATCGGAAGGAGGGACCTCCGGAAGTTCTCAGCTTGAACACGTTTCAGTCGCCTTTCACAGAGTGTTCTCAATCGCGAAGGCGCAACGTGCTGTTAGGGTGTCTTCGAGGTCAAGATCTTAAGTATACGCCCCATTTCTAAATTTTGCTAAGGCTTCGCATAGGGTCGGGGACCGCGGCGAGATGAAAAACCAGTTCCGCAGATATTTTCTGGCTACGGCTGCGAGGGGCTGACGCTGCTTTTTCCCTTGCTCGTGCAGAGAAGCAGACAAAGCGCGACGACTCCGGCCACTGCGCCGCCGCCGATCTCCAGCCATTTTTGATTCAGGCCGTTGGCCGGACTCTCAGGAGGACGTCCGGCTCCGCAGGCTTGTGTTTCGTCGCGCTTGGCTTGTTCCCCTTCGTGCACCGTGGCGGACTGTGCCAAGGCGCTTCGCGATGAAGTTTTCCGGAGCGAACTTCCTTCCTCGATCTTTACATCATTCTTGTGAGCTACAACCTGAACCGTGCTATTAACGTTCGTGACATCGTATTGCGTCCGCTCGTTCGTAATAGGATCGACCTTAATACAGTTCACATGCACACTCATTAACGTGGAGGTTCCGACAGACACGCTGCCGTGCTCGAGGTTCAAGAAACTACCTTCGAATTTCACAATGGACTCAGGCTGAATCAGGACGGAGGATCCTTCGGCGTCGATATTGGCGACGAACCCCGGTTTGGTTTCCACTGCATCGCCAGGAAAGACAGCCGTTGAGCCAGATATCTCGGTGCCGTTCAGCCACACGCCACCCTCACTGTGCAATATGGCCGACCCTGCGTCCGCAGCCACGAGCGAGAGCGGAAGCAGGAGAACCATGATGCAGGAAATAAAGCTGCGCAATCCGGACACACTCATACCCAAGCTGTTTTTCCGCACTATTCTAAGAGGATCGTAGTGCCCAGGAGCCCGATCGTCTATTAGCACTCTGGATGCGGCAGTCGCAAAGCGAGCATGAGCCGGGATGCATTGCTGCACTGCGCCAGCCAACTCCGGTATTCTTCCGATACGATCAAACATGGAACGCGCTCCTGCCAATGGACCGGTGATTGACTTTCGCGGCGTTGCCTACACGCTTCCGAATGGCCGGCCGCTACTTCACGACCTGAATCTGCAAGTGCAACCTGGCGAAACTCTGATCTTGTTGGGGCGAAGTGGTTCGGGCAAGACCACCACCCTAAAGTTGGTCAATCGCCTGTTGACCCCGAGCGCCGGAGAAATTCGCGTGAACGGTGCTCTTGCGGCAGAGAGCGATGTCATTCGCCTGCGGCGCGGAATTGGCTACGTCATCCAGGACGTGGGCTTGTTTCCGCATCTTACGGTGGAACGTAATATCGGTCTTCTCCCCCGGATCGAAGGCTGGCCGGCTGAGCGTATTCGTTCCCGCGTCGAAGAATTGTTGCAATTGGTCGGGCTCGACCCGCAGATCGCTTCGCGATATCCCCACCAGCTCTCCGGGGGACAACGGCAGCGGGTGGGAGTGGCTCGAGCTCTAGCCGCCAATCCGCCGATCCTGCTGATGGATGAGCCTTTTGGCGCCCTCGACGCGCTTACCCGCGACCAGTTGCAGCGCGAGTTTCTGTCTCTTCAGCAGCGATTGCAGAAAACGGTGGTCTTCGTCACGCACGATTTACGCGAAGCACTGCGTCTGGGGTCGCGGATCGCGCTCATGGAGGCTGGCCGCCTGGTTACCGTTCTTTCCCCGCAGGATTTCTTGCAGTCCAAAGATCCACTCGCTACCGCCTATTTGCAAGCTTTCGGAGGCGGACTGGACTCGGTGGTAAATCGAGGCACGTCATGAATGTCGTTCACTACTTCCTCCAGAACCACGAAGAGATTCTGGAACTCACACTGGAACACCTCTGGCTGGTCGGAATTTCTACCTTGTTCGCAGTACTGATCGGCATACCGCTTGGCATATTGAGCGCTCACTGGCCGGTTTGGAACAAGCCAGTGCTGGGAACGGCGAACATCATTCAGACTGTTCCGAGTCTAGCACTCTTCGGTTTCTTACTGCCAGTGCCGTGGATTGGCGCCCGTGCCGATCGGCTGGCAATCCTGGCGCTTACTCTCTATGCGCTCCTGCCCATCATTCGCAACACTTACACGGGAATCCGCGGCGTTGATCCCTTTGTGGTCGAGGCCGGGCGGGGGATGGGGCTCACCGATCGCCAGTTATTGTTTCAGGTGGAGTTGCCACTGGCGGTGAGCGTGATCCTTTCGGGCGTCCGGGTAGCGGTTGTCGTCTCTGTTGGACTCGCCACCATTGCAGCGGCAATCGGCGCGGGAGGACTCGGCGAGTTCATCTTTCGCGGTCTCGCTATGGTGAACAACGAACTCATCCTTGCCGGGGCGATTCCTGCCGCGATCCTGGCATTGTCGGCGGATTTCGGCTTGGGATGGGTCGAGAGGCACCTGCGCCCGCGATGAAACGGCATTCGCAATTTCGGGGACCGCGCTGCGCCACCGCTATCTCTAGCATTCTGCTCGCTCTGTTTCTGTCTTCGTGTGCGCCATCGCATTCTGACCGCATCGTGATTGGGTCCAAGAATTTTACTGAGTCTCTGATGCTGGGCGAGCTCATGGCCCAGCTGATCGAATCGCGCACGCACTTGAAAGTCGAACGCCGCTTCTATCTCGCGGGGTCCTACATCTGCCAGCAGGCAATCCTCGCTGGCCGTATCGACATCTATCCGGAATACACCGGTACGGCCCTTACCGCCATCCTCAAGCAGAAGGTTGCTAGCGACAAGGAACAGGTTTATCAGCAGGTGAAGAGCGAATATGAAACGCGCTTTGGCCTTACGCTCGGTCCGCCGTTCGGATTCAACAATACGTTTGCCATGGAAATCCGTGGCGACGATGCGCGCCGCCTGAAATTGAAAACTTTATCGCAGGCAGCCGCATTTGCGCCGCAATGGCACGCTGGATTCGGCTACGAGTTCATGGAGCGTCCCGATGGATACACCGGACTGGCTGCCGCTTATGGCCTCCGCTTCGCCGCTGCACCTCGGATCATGGATCTGGGCCTGCTGGCCCCAGCGTTAAAAGACCATCAGATTGACATTGCCGCAGGAAACGCCACGGATGGCCTCATTCTCGCCTTCGATCTATCTGTCCTCGAAGATGACCGCCATTATTTTCCCCCGTACGAAGCGGTCGCAGTAATCCGGCAACAGACCTTGCAACAACATCCGGAAGTGTCTCAAGCGATCGCTGCGCTGGGTGCGAAGATTTCTGATCAAGAGATGCAGAAATTAAATTACGCACTCGATGGTCAGCGCCGCGACGCGAAAGATGTTGCTCGCGAATTCCTGCAAAGTAAAGGATTGATTCAGTAAGGCTAACCTCTAATCAGTTCCCGTAAGGTCTATTCAAATAAGGAACTCGCCCTGCAAGGTGAGAACGGCGTTGCCTTTGAGAATCACTCGATCCCCTTTCACTTCGCACCACAGTTCACCGCCGCGCTCCGAAACTTGGCGCGCATGCAACGAAGTCTCGCCCAGCCGTTCAGCCCAGTAGGGCGCGAGCGAGCAATGGGTAGAGCCGGTCACGGGATCTTCCGGAATGCCGTAGCTCGGCGCGAAGTAGCGAGAGACGAAATCACAGTCAGAACCTGGAGCCGTGATCGCGACTCCGAAGGGATGAAGGTTCTGCAGCAGCCTGAGGTCCGGCTTGATGCGCTTCACCTCTGCCTCAGTTTCGTACACCGCAAAATAGTTGTCCTCAATCTGCACCACTGCGGCTGGATCTTCTCCTAAGCCATCCGTCAACGCCGCCGGCGGATCCTTACTTTTCCAGGGAGCGAGGGTGGGGAAGTCCATTTCGAGCAACTTGCCGCTGCGGCGAACCGTGAGTGTTCCGCTGAAACGCGTCTCGAAGCGGACCGAGTCGCGCCCGGGGGCAAGGATCTGCAGCAGCACGAATGCCGAGGCCAGAGTCGCATGGCCGCAGAGCTTCACCTCGCACAGCGGCGTAAACCAGCGTAATTCGTAGGAGTCGCCGCGGGGCACGAAATAGGCGGTCTCAGAAAGATTATTTTCGGCCGAAACCGCGAGCAATAACTCGTCATCTAACCAATTCGCGAGCGGGCACACTGCGGCTGGATTTCCTGCGAAGGGGGTCGCGGTGAAGGCGTCTACATGGAATACCGGAAGAGACATTGCCCTATGGTACTCGGTCCGAGAGGCGGGTAGAATCATCAAACTGCTTTTGGCTTCGTTCGCCCGGAACGTATTCCACCACTAGATATCAGGAGATCCCTATGGCTACCACTTTCAGCGACGTTGCTCTTCGTCACGAACTGATCGAGCAGTTGGCGAACGCCCGTCACAGGACCGACGATCTCTTTGCCATCGTTACTCCGGATTCACTCTATGAACGTCCTATCCCGGAACGCCATCGCATCATTTTTTACATCGGTCATATCGAGGCTTTCGACTGGAACCTTTTCCATGACCGCGTTTTCGGACTGAAGAGCTTCCATCCTGAGTTTGACCGTTTGTTTGCTTTTGGCATCGATCCAGTCGGGGGCGGATTGCCCACCGATCAGCCTTCAGAATGGCCGCCGATTGCGGCAGTACGGGAATACGTTAAAAAGGTCAGATCCCTGCTCGACGAAAAACTCCCTGACGCGCTCTCGGATGTTGGTTTCTCGGGGAGAGATGGCTTTCCGATCAGCACACTGCTGAACGTGGCGATTGAACATCGCCTCATGCATGCGGAAACACTAGCTTACATGCTGCATCAATTGCCGTTCAATCGAAAAATCCAGCATACTGAAGCCCCCACTCCGGTAACTCCTCTTGTCGATCATCGCAGCATAGAAATTCCCGCCGGTCCGGTAACACTTGGCCTTCCGCGCGCTGGCAATCCTTTCGGCTGGGACAACGAGTATGAAGCCCACCCCGTGCATGTTCCCGCATTTTCCATCGACCGGTACAAAGTGACGAATCGGCAATACCTTGATTTTATTGGCGCGGGTGGCTACGAAAATAGGAGCTTCTGGAGTGCCGAAGACTGGTCTTGGATTTCGAGTCGCGGAATTTCGCACCCAGCTTTTTGGAGGCGCGGTGGCGATCAGTGGCTGTATCGCACCATGTTCAACGATGTCCCGCTTCCACACGAGTGGCCCGTCTATGTGAGTCAGGCAGAGGCGAAGGCCTACGCCAACTGGGCAGGGAAGTCATTGCCCACCGAAGCCGAGTGGCAACGTGCCGCATACGCTACACCGAATGGTGATGAGCGTCGGTACCCGTGGGGTGGCTCGGCACCTGCTCCTGAATTCGGCAACTTTGATTTCCAGCGCTGGAGTCCGATGCCCGTGAATGCTTATCCCGCCAGCGAGAGCGCCTCCGGCGTTCAAGGCATGGTCGGCAATGGTTGGGAGTGGACGTCCACCGAATTCGCAGCATTCCCTGGATTCAAACCTTTCCCCTTCTATCTGGGATATTCCTCTGACTTCTTCGATGGAAAACACTTCGTTATGAAAGGTGGATCAGCGCGCACCGCTGCATGCATGCTGCGGCGCACCTTCCGCAACTGGTTTCAGGCGCACTACCAATTTATCTACACCGGCTTTCGCTGCGTCAGCCGCTGAGCCGCTTAAGGAGCTACCGAAATGCTCGTTCACGCTATCACCGCCGACTTAACTGACGAATTCGCTGCCGACGTTCGCACGGGTCTCACCAAGCCCGGCCAAAAAGAACTGCTGTCGAAATATTTGTACGACGACGTTGGTTCCGCGCTATTCGAAGTGATCAGCCATCTCCCGGAATATGGCCTCACGCGCGCCGATGAGCGTTTGTTGCGCCGCCACGCGGGAGACATCGTGGAGCGGGTGGCCACTCCTGTAGCCGTGGCTGAGCTTGGCAGCGGCAGCGGCAAGAAAACTCGGCAGGTCCTTGAAGCTCTTTGCCGGCGCCAGCGCACCCGCTACTATCCCATCGAGATTTCTCCCACCGCCCTGGCCATGTGCGAGCGGGAACTCAGCGACATTGATTCCATCAGCATCGTCGGCTACGAGCGCGAATATCTTGATGGACTGCTTGAAGTGGCCGCGCAGCGCCGCGCGGGTCAACACCTTCTGGTCTTGTTCTTGGGCAGTACGATCGGCAACTTCGATCGCATGGCCGGTCTGAAATTTCTGAACCAGGTCCGCCGCATTTTGCAGCCCGGAGATTCTCTTCTGCTTGGGACCGACCTGGAGAAATCCAGCGCGCAGCTCATCGCGGCTTATGACGACGAACTGGGAGTTACCGCTGCGTTTAACTTGAATCTGCTGGCCCGCATCAATGGCGAATTGGATGGTGATTTCGATCTAGCTCACTTCGAGCATGTGGCAAAGATCAATCATGAATGCCGCAGCGTAGAGATGCACTTGCGGTCGATGCGACGCCAAATCGTAAATATTCCCGCTGCGGACGTTACCGTCGAGTTCCTTGAGGGTGAAACGATCTGGACCGAAAGCAGCCATAAGTACTCCCTGGAAGAAGTTCGTCAGATGTCTCGCACCGCCGGCTTTCGCTGCGACATCCAGTGGGTGGATGATCAGTGGCCATTCGCTGAGAATCTCCTGATTGCGGAATAACTCCAACCCTCCGACGTGCCTGGTTAACACACTGTAACGATTTGTGTCGCCAGTGTGAAAACTCCTCATATTGAAGTAAAACTTTGTAAATCCGCCGATTTGTAGGTTGTGCCGATGTAAATTAATGGAAGGTATGAAGCCAGCCACAAGTCGGTTTTTGGCGATCGTGTTCTGCACCATGAGCGCGGCCAGCGCTCCGTTAGTGTCGACTTGTGATGGGGCTCCGTCCAGCGCGGCGGCCCAGGAAGCCGCTGCCCCCGCCGCTGCCAGCCGGCGCATCGGTGCCGTCAAAGCCATCAATGGTACCGCGATCACGCTCACCCCCGACTCCGGTCCTGACCTTGCCGTCGCGGTGCAGCCGACAACCCGCGTCGTCCGCATCGCCCCGGGCGAGAAGAATCTGAAGAATGCCGTGCCGATACAGTTGCAGGATATTCAGGTCGGAGATCGAATTCTGGTTGGCGGCAAGATCTCTGACGATAGCCTGTCGCTTTCTGCATCCTCGATCGTGGTGATGAAGAGTTCCGACCTGGCAGCGCGACACGAGCAGGAGCGGCAGGACTGGCAAAAACGTGGTGTGGATGGACTCGCCAAGGCAGTGGATCCGGTGGCGGGAACCATCACCATCAACGTGCGGAGCAAGCCGGTTGTGATTCATACCTCCAGCAGCACCGTGATTCGCCGGTATCCGCCAGACTCCGTAAAATTTGACGACGCTAAGCCCAGCACGCTCGCCGAAATTCATCCTGGCGATCAAGTACGTGCGCGTGGCGACCACAGCGCCGATGGAAGTGAACTGACCGCCGAAGAAATTGTTTCCGGATCATTTCGTAACGTCGCGGGCACCGTCGATTCGGTCGATGCAAGTTCATCCACCCTGAGCGTTCACGATCTATTGTCAAAGAAAATGTTGCTTATCAAGATCACAGCCGATTCGCAGCTTCGCCAGTTACCTCCCGAGATGGCGCAAAGGATCGCAATGCGCTTGAAAACCGCTGGAGCAGTGCCCGGAGCCGCGTCCGGCTCTGCCGCGACGAGCGACCAAAATTCGCGTCCAACGGGAACGTCCGGTGGTATGGCTTCTGGTGGAAATGGCGCTGGCGGACGTCCGGGTGGCGCACCGGATTTTCAGCAAATGCTGAGCCGCATTCCCGCGATTTCGCTCTCCGATCTCCACAAGGGAGACGCTGTTGTCATTGTCTCGACAGAGGGAACCTCGGAGGGAGGAACGGTGATTACCCTGCTCAGCGGAGTAGAGCCCATTTTGCGTGCTGCTCCCGGTGCCAGCAGTTCTTCGATACTGACACCTTGGAGCTTGGGCGCGCCCGCGGCTGATGCCGGGGGGCCATAACATTTGCCGCTTTGAAACAGACCTACGCCAGGTTACTGCGAACTCCTGATGAAGACTCTTAATCGTGAATGGAATCTTGGATGAAGTTAGGGAAGTATTTTTGTTTCATATTTATTTTCTGGTTGTCTCTGGTGTGCGCGCCGCTCGCCGTGTCGCAGACTCCGGCGGCGCCGCCCGGCTCAGGAAATTTGCATGGGCAAGTGAGCGATCCGTCCGGCGCTGCGATCCCGAATGCCAGCGTCGTCCTCACTCCGGCTGCTGCCGGCTCCGCGCCGATCAAAACGCAAGCCAACGGACAGGGCCAGTACGAGTTCAAAGCGCTGCCTTCGGGTCAGTACACATTGAATGTGATTGCCCAGGGATTCTCGGTTTACGAAAACGACGATGTGGTGATTAGCGCCGGTCCGGCGCAACTCCTCAACGTCGCAATGGCCATCGAAGTCGAGCAGCAGAAGATACAAGTTTCCGACACCGCACCGACCGTGGATGTCAATCCCGCCAATAACGCCGGCGCCATTACCATCTCAGGTAAGGAACTCGAGGCTCTGCCCGACGATCCCGACGAATTGCTCACGGATTTGCAGGCGCTTGCTGGACCCTCCGCGGGCCCGAACGGCGGACAGCTTTATATCGACGGTTTTACTGCCGGCCAGCTTCCTCCTAAGGAATCGATTCGCGAGATTCGCATCAATCAGAATCCATTTTCTTCGGAATATGACAAGCTGGGCTACGGACGGATTGAGGTATTCACCAAGCCGGGCAGCGATAAATATCATGGGCAGTTTCTGATCGACGGAAACGATTCTGCTTTCAACTCGCCCAATCCGTTTGCAGGTCCGGAGCCGGGCTACGATTCGACTCAGTTCAGCGGAAATGTCAGCGGTCCCATCAACAAGAAGGCATCATTTTTTTTCGACGCCCAACGCCGGAATATCAACGACCTCCAGGCCGTCAATGCCATCACGCTTGACCCGACCACTCTCACCGAGATGCCGTTCATCCAGGCTGTACCGTTCCCCAGGCATCGAACCAACATCACGCCTCGCGTCGACTACCAGCTTGCCAAGAACAACACCCTGACCGTGCGCTATCAGTACTACCGCGACACGGAGGATAACGAGGGCATCGGTTTATTCAACTTGCCCTCTCAGGGTTACAACTCCGACTCCACCGAGCACACGCTGCAAATCAGCGATACCCAAGTCATTGGCGCGAAGATTGTGAACGAAACGCGGTTCCAATACTTGCGCGAGCTCGACAATCAGTTTGCGCTGAACGCGCAGCCAACTCTCACCGTGCTGGGATCTTTCGATGGTGGTGGCAACAACCAGGGCAACATCGTCGATCACCAGGACCACTACGAACTGCAGAACTACACTTCCATCGTCCACGGCAATCACACCGTGAAGTTTGGCGCGCGGCTACGCGGCATCCGCGACGCCAACAGCCAGACCTCCGGATTCAACGGCGAATTTACGTTTTCTTCGCTGCTGAGTCCTACGGGCGGGAGTACTTGCATCCCCACGCCGGGGCAAGCGCCGTGCCCAATTTCCTACGCTTCGGCGCTTCAGAACAATGGAAGCCTCACCACGCCGATCGCTACCCAGCTCACTTACACAGCAGGTACACCGGCGCTGGTGGTGGGCAATTTTGACGGGGGTCTTTACTACCAGGATGATTGGAAGGTGCGCCCAAACATTACTTTGAGCTATGGGTTGCGCTTCGAAACTCAGACTGGGATTCAAGATCACGCAGACTGGGCGCCCCGCCTGGGTTTTGCCTGGGGCGTTGGAGGGAAGAGCGCTCCACCCAAGTTTGTTCTGCGCGGAGGCTTCGGCATTTTCTATGACCGCTTTCAGGAAGCTCAAATCCTCCAAGCGGACCGTCTGGACGGCATCACGCAAAAACAATTCGTGATCGACAATCCCGTCTGCCCATCTCTTACTATTACCGATTTCACCGCGTGCACCGGAGCAGCCGTCCCCGTGACGCCCACTCTTTACCAGATCAGCCCGCGCTTGCACGCGCCTTATACGTTGCAAACCGCGATCAGCGTGGAACGCCAACTGACCAAGGCTGCAACCTTAAACGTAACCTACTTGAACTCTCGCGGCTTCGATCAACTGCTTACCATTAACGCAGATGCTCCTTTTCCCGGAACTCCGTGCAGTCCCACCTGCCCGCCGCCCAGCGAAAATCTTTACCGCTACGTTTCCGAAGCAGTTTTTCGTCAGAACCAACTGATCACCAACACCAATGTGAGAGTTGGATCGAAGGTACAAGTTTTTGGCTACTACGTCCTCAACTATGCCAACAGCGATACGTCTGGCGTTTCCAGCTTTCCTTCGAACTCTTACAACATCAGCACCGACTACGGCCGCGCCTCCTTTGATATCCGCAATCGACTCTTCTTCGGCGGCTCTTTCGCTCTTCCCTATAGCTTCCGCCTCAGTCCATTCATGATTGCAAGCTCTGGTTCTCCCTTCAACATCACCACGACCAATGATCTCAACGACGATTCCATCTTCAACGATCGCCCGGGATTCATTTCCAATGCGACTTGTCCTACGACCGTAAACACGCCCCCTTCGACCACCTATTGCACGCCGCTCGGGACCTTCGACGCTCGGCCCACGGCCGGCGAAAAAATCGTTCCTATCAACTATGGCACCGGCCCGTCGCAGTTTACCCTGAATCTCCGTCTCACCAAGACCTTCGGTTTCGGTCCCAAGACTGGCCGCGCCGCCGGCAATCAAGGGCCGGGTGGTGGCGGCGGTGGCGGTGGTGGACGCGGTGGTGGCGGTCCGCGCGGTCCTCTTTTCGGCGGTGGGCCTGGCGGAATGCCCAGCGGTACGGATCACCGCTACAATCTCACTTTCGGCGTGATCGCGCGCAATGCTCTCAGCAAGGTGAACTACGCAAACCCTAGCGGCATTCTGGGTTCGCGATTCTTTGATACCCCAAACGGACTTCCATCGAGCGGACCTTTCTCTAACTCCGCGGCTGTTCGCCGTATCGATTTGCAGGTGACCTTCAGCTTCTAGTTCCGCGGCGGTTTTTCGCGATAGGAAAGTTCTGACGACTACATCTGACGACTACAGCGGTTCTTTCCGGTCGGTTATTCTAGACACATGCATATGAACTTCGTAAATACCTATAGAGCAAGTCTCGTTTGCCACTGATCCCTACGACCAGGCGTCAGTTTCTTTACCGCGTCGCTGCGGTGGGCGGGGTTGCCATTGCCGGAGACTCACTCCTGCTGGAGCCGAACCGACCTCGCATCATCCGCCGGGATTACGTACTGCCTCGTTGGCCCGAGCGGATGGATGGCTTCACCATCGCGCTGCTTAGCGATTTTCATTACGACCCATATTTTTCCGTGCACCCGTTGCGTGCGGCAATTCCGCTGGTGAATGGCCTTCGTCCCGACTTGATCGTTCTTACAGGAGACTTCGTTTCCGTACCAGCCTTCGGAGACGAGGCGAAGGGAGCATCCGCTGCCGAGCCCTGCGCTCGCCTTCTTCGCCAGATGACCGCACCCCACGGCTTGTGGGCGGTGCTGGGGAATCACGATTTAGATACGGATCCCGTCCTGGTGACACGCGCTCTTCAAACCGAGGGGATCGAGGTCCTGGTGAATCGGTCCGTTACGATCGAACGCGACGGTGCACGCGTTTGGCTCGCAGGCGTCGACGACGTGATATATGGGAGCGCCGATCTCACCAAGACGTTGCACAACATTCCGGCCAGCGAGGCCGTCGTCCTGCTCGCCCACGAGCCCGACTTCGCTGATGAAGCTTGCAGATTCCCCATTGATCTTCAACTCTCGGGACATTCTCATGGAGGGCAGGTCAGAATCCCATTGCTTCCTCCGCTCTATTTGCCGGAAATGGCGAAAAAGTACGTATGGGGAAGTTATCGTGTGGGTGGTCTTAGTCTCTACACCAACGCAGGGCTAGGAACGGTCAACGTTCCGGTCCGCTTGAATTGCTCGCCCGAAATTACCCTGTTGACCCTGCGAAGCTCAGCCAGCGGACATCCGGGCTGAGTTTGTGCAATCGGATTCACCTCGGTAGGGGCGGAATGCCGTGGATCGTTCATAAGCAGTTGATAACAAGATAGTTGCGCAAGACGGCCGCTGGCCCCAAACTTGCCACCCGGTATCTATACGGGTTCGAACCCGCCCCAATCGAGGGTTGCAAGATGCTTCGTCGACTCTGGCCTTGGTTATTGATCTGTGCAATTCCCGCTGCCGCGTCTGTGCAGTCTTCTTCCGTTTCCATTCGTTTTGGCCGGGCAGTTTTAGTGGAGCGCGAGCATCAACTCTGGAAGAGTCCTTTCCGCGCCTCCGAGTTCAGTGACGTGCCGCATACGAGCGCACGTGCGCGTTGTGAAGATACCCAGCCGCCCGAGGCTCTCACCACGCCCGATCCCCTGATGGTGCTGACGACGGCGGGCATTAAGGTCAAGGTTAGTTTCATCATCGGCGCCGATGGACGTGTACATAGTCCTCTCATTCTAGAGAGCGCCGGCTTAATGAGGGACCGAAACGTTCTGCAAACCGTCCGCGCCTGGCGATATCGTCCGGCAACCTGCAACGGAGTTCCTACCGAAGCCGAAGGCAAAATCGAGTTTTCCCGGCGTTAATAAAATTTTGCCGCTTGGGCTAGAATGAAGCGTACGTCTGAGCCAATCGGCGTGGCCTGAATCGTGGATAGAGACAAGAAACTCGGCAAGCCATTGAGCGTGACTCCCGCACCTGATTCTGAGGAAGCAGCGCCCAGCATTGGTCCCTATAATCCCGCATTAGGAGAGATCTATCAGCGTCTCTATCCTGAAATACGGCGGCCTAAGCCGAATCAGGAGGCGATTGCGGCGGCTCTGCAAGCCATGCAGCGGCTGACCATGAAGATGGATTCTGAAACCGCGGTGGAAGAAACTGCGCTGCAGAACACCGCCTCGATTTCTTGCCCTTCGTGTGGACATCACAATCGCGAAGGCAACAAGTTCTGTGGTATGTGCGGGCTTCCGACCGGAGTTGCGTCCGATCAATTGTCATCCATCGCATCTACGAATTTCGAACCCCCGCCTCGCGAGACATCGATCATCGGCGAGGAGCCGCTTGTTCGAAATCCCTCAGCCATGCAGGAGTCCGAGATTCATCCGCCAGAAGGGGCTGGGTCCGGAACGCATCACTATCACCATCATTATCATCATCACTATTTTGAGGGTGGAGTGGAAGGCGGGGTTGCGGCGCCGCGAGGTAACGCTCCCGAGAGCGCCCGTGAAGCGGACCGCCTCCGCATCGCCGCGGCTGCGAAGGGCGAACCCATGAGCCGCAGCGAGGCCGCGGTTCGGCGTCTCACGCAGGAATGGGTTTTGGCGTGCAACACACGGCAGCTCGATGAACTCCTCGATCTCTACGCACCCGATGCGCTGGTGCTGCGTTCGAATCTCCCGTTGCTTCGCGGAGCAGCGGCCGTGCGAGAATTTTTCTTCTCGGCGCTCGAATCTGGCCTGGGAGAAGTCTCGGTGGAACCGATCCGCGTGGAAGTGGTGGGTGACCTGGCACATGAAGTCGGACGATACAGCGCGCTGGTTCCGGGCACAACCGGCAAGCGCCGGGAAGAGCGCGGCAAGTATTTGTGGGTCTTCGCCAAGCAAAATGGCGGCGACTGGAAGTTGGTCTCCGAATGCTGGTCGAGCGACCTGACTTTGACCAATGCCGAATCCGAAGTTCCTAAAGCCGTTGCTTCTTCAGCGCCGAAGGCACAGCCAAGAAGAAGCTAGGTGCTATTCGCAGATCATAGGTTTTAGGTCATAGGTCTTGGGTCTCAGGGGTTGGGCCTCAATCCCTAAGACCTAATACCTAAGACCCAAGGCCGATTTTCTTAGATCTTTACGCCCAGCTTCCCCAAGTCTCCCTGCAACTGATCGAGGGTTTGCATCTGAATCGTGCGCATGCCCAGCTTGGCTGCGCACTCGAGGTTCAGAGCGCGATCGTCGATGAAACAACATTCTTCCGGATTTATCTGTGTGATCTCAAGCGCCAGGCGATAAATCCCGCTCTCAGGTTTCCGTAGTCCGACGAAGCAAGAACTGACAAACAATCGGAAGATTTCCCGCAAGCCGAATTTCTCGATGCGGAGCAGGTTCAACTCGCGCGACTCGTTGTTGATCGTTCCCATGAAATATTTTCCGGACGCGGCGAGAGAGCGCGCGAAGGCAAGAACTTCCGGCAGCGGCCGCGACAACGAGAACATATAATCGCGAAACTCATCCCGCGTGAAGGGACGATTTCGGTAGAAGACGGTGCGGTCCAGGTATTCGTCGAGCGAGATCTTGCCGCGCTCAAACGACGAGACCACCATTTCGTGCCGTGCGTGAAACTCCTCCTGGTCGAGGCGAAAATGCTCAAGCGCGGCGGCGCGTTCGTTGTGATCCCAGGCGTTGCTGAGGAGAACTCCTCCAACATCCCAAAAAATGGCATGAATCGCAGACACGGATAAATCCCTCCTCGTTTTCTTGTCACTCCGATTTTTAGCAATTGTCCTAGTGTTTGTAGACCGTGGTGTCGGGGTGGTAGTTGCGCCAGTCGAACCAATAGTCTTTGAGGGCCGGGATGCGGGTGAGGCATTTTCCTTGCGCGGGGCCTGTAGTGGCGCAGCCCTGAAAGTTCCACTGGCTGGCGGTGAGCGTGTCCAGCAGCGTCCACTGTTGCGTGTCGGCCTGCAGAAAGAACTCCGCGTCTTTTCCGTCGATGCGGCTGAGAAAAACTCGAAAAGATTTGCCGTCGGGGCCGAGGACGAGTAGCAGCGATGCGCCGTTGACGCGATCGAGAATGGGCGACTGCTTGGCAAAAGTTTCCCAGGGATAGGCACGGGCGGCGCCATTGATAGTCAGTCCTATGACGACATCGCGCGACTTCAGCTCGGTTCCAGGAAAGCTGATGACGACGGGAAGCTTGGCGACGTCAGGCTCCCAGTTAGGATCGTACTCTTTCGTGTATTTGGCAATGGGTGCGAGCACCTGGCCGGAGGGGGATTCGCTGCGCCACTGGCCGAAGCTGAGTTCTTCGCTGAGGACGAGCTCGAGCGCCGCGCCTTGCAGCGGGCCGTAGATCGCTTTGCCCGTGATCTGTTGCCACCATGTTCCAGTCTCGCGGTCGCGCATCAGGAAGTTCTGGTTGTTGATGCCGGCGAGATAAAAGTGCAGCACTCGTCCGTTGATCGTTCGCGTCCACACCAGACCGGTGTGACAGAGCGTTCAATAGGTGACGGCAATGGGCACGCCTGCGACCACGTCATTCAGCACGTGATGGTAGGCCATCTGGCTGATGGGATAGGCGCGGGCGTCATCGCCGAGGTGGATGGACAGAACCATTTCTTTAGGGTCAAGCTTGCTTTCGGATTGCGCAAGGAATTGCGGGTCGGCGATGGGATGAAACATCCACTCGAAATAGTTGAGGCGCGCCATGACGGCGGAAAAAGTCACGACGAGTAGGACGAGTACGAGGACAGACTTGCGCCAGCGGCCAACCGTTCTCCACAGCGCCAAAGCCAGGGCGAAACAGGCGACGGCTGTCAGCAGCGTAGCGAACGGAGCGCGTTGCCGTAGAGCCATGGCGACAAGAAGAGCGCCCGGCGCCTCATAACGGAAGGGGCGAATGATGAAGGTAGGGATCAGAAACGCAGCGATACCAGCGAAAGCGCAAAGGGAGAATGCGGACCAGAGCCAAATCGAGACTCCCCTCCGAGGATGCTGCCGCAGCGTCGATGGACGAGATGTGCTCACGAGCGAGTCTTGGTGCGAACGATTCTAGCCCGGTTACTGTAAGCGAAAGAGACAAGGCAGGGAATAGTACAAAAAAATAAAAAACCCCGATCCGCGGAGCTGGACCGGGGTGTTGTCTTGCGTTGGTTGCGAGTTATTGTGGAGTGAAGCTCTGGTGAAAGCCCAAACTCACCACGTCCTGGAACATGGGAGTTCCGGGAGGCAGGTTGTTGGGGTTCAGGAATTGCGTGTCGAAGAAATAGTTACGCTGAGGAGCGCCGTATACCGCAGTGCAACACTTGAATATGCCAGTTGCATACTGCGAGTAGTACATGCTGATCAGCGAACCAGCGTAGTTCACCGTTGCTCCGTTGGCGCCACGGTTCTCGAGATAGCGGAGGAAGTTGTGCATACCTCCGTCGGTTCCGAAATCCTGCAATCCGGCAGTTGAGGCCCATCCCGGTTCTGGGAAGGGAATGCTCTTACCGGCCGCAATCGCCATCCGATAGTAGCTTGTGTTTCCGGGACGGTTACCGGCCAGGCTGGGATTTTCGAAGCTTTCCAGATCCGTCCAGCCCGTCTTGATCACTGGGGCAGTGGTGGTGGTCGGAGGGTTGGAGAGCAGCGTGACCGCGTCCGCGATGATGGCGGCAGCGGAATGAGGCGTGGTGGTGGTATTTTCACTCGGCCAGAAAGGATCGGCGGAGCCAGTGTTGTAATCACCCCACACATAAACCGGTTCTTCGGAAGCGACGGTGAAGCCGACCCCGTAAACAGCTGGGTTGCCGTTCGTGGGTGGCAGGTAACTGTTTCCCTTATTATCCATACCTCCGTCGACGAGGCGCAGCACATGCCGCGGGCCGGTCACCATGTTCCATTCGGCGGTGCCGGGGAACGGCGAAGCGCTCGGCGTAGTCGGCACGTTGGTGTAGCATTGGATCGCGTTATTGTTGATGGTGCCGTGAATGTAATAGGGCTCGATCATTGCTCCCCCTGAGAGGCCAAAACCGGCGCCCAGATATTTCTCGCCCCAGGCGTCGACGTTCCCGCCATTCACCGTCGCACCCTTTACGGCCGTGTCTTCCGGCGAATAACCAACGGGCACGGTGGGGGGGTTGTACGCGTAGTAGGTGATCGGTTCCAGCAGGCCATCGGGCACGCCGAGTTGCGACGAGCTATTCACGGTGTCGTTCAAACCCGACATACCGGAGAAGTTATTGTAGAAAGTGGTTAACGGGTATTTATCCGCGATCATGCCCCGGTGATCGGCAAAATAGAGGATAAGGCCGTTGTTGTTGACCAAGGCAGTGGGGCTCACCAAGGGGCCGCTCTTTCCGGCGTACGGGGCCACCCCCTGCATCCAGAGCCATAGATTACCTACGTCAAGCTCAACCGCGTTCATGATTCCATTGGGGCTACAGTCAGCGCCCGTGTCGCCGGCCGGCCGGGTGTCGCGCGGCTCTCCTTCACGGGAATCGTAAAAGTTGATGGGGAGCCAATTGTATTGAGTTGCGGCAGCTCCCGTTGCCCCCGATGTAGCGACGTTGCCTTGAAGCTGCTGGAGGATCAGGATCGCTGGGCTAAGACCGTTCTGGCACTGGCCCACAGGGTAGAGTGTCGTGGAGAAATTTTCACAATAAGGTGCGGTAACGGCGGAGGCGTTGTAGGGATGAGTAGGAGGTTGATTGTAGGCCCGACCGAAGCCAAATCCAAGCCATTCCTGCGTGACGCCAACCCAGTTTCCCGCAGCATTCAGATATTCCACGCGGAGCCAGGCGCCTTGGCAGGCCGTGCCCGTGGTGACCTCACCGTGCAAGGGCCAGGACGCAAGACCGGCGGCGCATCCCGTCGGGGCTGCTGCGGTCCAATCGTTCGTGGCCGCACCCTTCTGGGCGGAGGCGAAGTACATGTTTCCGGCCGCAGCGCCGTTCGCGGTGGCCACATTTGGCACGTTCACGAATGGGCTAGCGTTTGGCGTTCCGAGCTGTATGTCTTGAGCAGGATCGGATCTGACTTGCCCAGGGTACAGATCGCCTTCGGTATCGGCCAGCAGGATACGAATTTGGGCCTTAGTACCATTAATTCCGTAGAGGCGCGAGTTGGCCATCTGCGGTGTATCGCCCGGTGTCGGCCTGCGAATGATGTCGATTGCCCCGACCTTCGACGAATTCACGAAGGGCAGCTGCAGCTTGGTAGCGCCGGTCAATCCGTTCACGATGAAGCTGGCGAAAGTACCCGTTGAAATCCCCTTCCAACCAGCATTCGCCGCACCCGTGGGTGGAAAACCACCCGTCCAACTGCCTGCCGGAAGTTTTACGCAATTCGCTGCCGGTCCGGCTCCTGGGGCTGCGGGGCAGCCGCCGGCTGCGTTTGGTACGTAGACACTTCCGGTGTAGTTAGTCGAGGTAGGCCATCCATTCTCGAGTTGGTCCGTGATGACTTGGCCCACGGCGGCGACCTTATCGGTAAAAGTCAACGTGCTGCCGCCGGAGGCAAGAAAGAGGTTTCCGTTGGCATGAACCCGGCCGCCGAAGTTAAAGGGAGGACCGGCGAAGTAATCGCAGTCGCCATCACAAAAGACACCGAATTCGAAAGCGGGAAGCAGTGCGACTTCCACGGTACGGGTGAGATTGACGGATGCGCCGGTCGCCACATAGGAGGCGTTGGTCGTGGCCTGGGCCCCAGAGGTATCGCGAGTCGCGGTGACTTGCAGGTTGAATTGGATGAGAGACGCGACCATGCCCTGATCTTGTCCGGAACCGACGATGTCCCATGCACCACAGGGGTTCGGAAGATTGGGACAAGGCGTCCCGTTGGTTTGGGTGGATGGCCAGGTAATGGTCTCGGCATAGCCGGTGTTGGTGATGTTAGAGCCGCTAATCGCCGTCGGCCAGTTGGTTGCGTTGGTGAGGGCCAGAATCGCGGCCGAGTTCGGGCTCTGCGACTCCTGATACAGCTCCGAGAGTTGGGCTGTCAGGTTTTCGATGCCGGACTCCGCGCCATAGTACGCGAGGTTGCCCTCCAGATCGTTGCCTCCCATGCGCTCTTCATTGCTGACCATATACAAAAGGCCCACGGCCATCGCCGACAACAACAGCGTCAACAAAAGGGCCGCGATGAGCGTGAAGCCTCGCGAATCTCGTGTACTCTTCCTCATGTTTTCCCCCTCCAACCTCACACAGGCACTCATTGGCACACCGTCGAGCTACTGCTATAGGAATTGCAGAAACTCATGTTGCGGGTGCTGACGGAACTCGCCAGATACATGCTTTGGGACTTGTCTCCGCTTGCAATGAGACTCTGTCCCATCACCCACATATTGACCTTTTGAATCAGGGCGGGGGAATCTCCAGCAGCAATCACATTGGCTAGATTTGCGTTCATAAGACCGGTCGTGGAACTGATGACGTCATAACTGAATTGCAGGTTGATGATGTTGTCGGCTACTGCGACTGCGGGAAGGCCGTTGACCTGACGCATCAGGCGCGGAGTTTGCACGGTGCCACCTGCCGGTGGAACCTCGAGGAAATAAGTAACCGCTTCCAGGCGGCAGGCGGTGATGGTGGTGCCTCCACCCAAGGAATTCTGAATGACATAGGCGAGGCTGTTGGCATCCCCTACGGCCTGATTGAAATTCAATGCGTCTGCGGCGGCAAAATTAATGGTAGGCGGGGTCCCGGGCGACAGGCCGGTGATCTCGCCTACAGCGGCAGCGGTCTGCACGGCGCTGGTACCCTGGCTGGTGGTGCCGTTGCCGGCCGAACTGACCGTGAACAGCATCAGGTCACCGACATTGAGGCCGCCCGGGGCCAGAACGTTATTCGGACTAACTGCCGCATTGATCGTTGTCGCGGTCGCCGATGTAGTGGTGGGAAACGCGAAGGTAAAGTTAGAGAGCGGGAAATTGTAATCGCAGTAGATCGAAGTGATGCTGTCGTTGGTCGCGGCAGGAGCGGCGGCGATGACGGCGCTGCTCTGCACTCCATTGCCAAAGCCGGGCAGGATGCCGGTCATGTAATTGGCGTTGTATACGTCGCCCGGGACATAACAGGTTCCGGATTGATTGCAAGCGACTTTAGTGGCCCCGCCGGCAGTCGCCAGCTGCAGGCCCCCTGTGGGCAAGCCCGATCCCGCCAAGCTGATGTCCTTGGTCAATAACTCGATGGCGGCGCGCATGTTCTGCTGGGTCTCGGCGCGCTGCGTCACCGTGAAAGTAGTAGTCATCCCGGTCCGGAAGAGGCTGGTCATGGCCAGGATGAGGAGCACGCCGAGGGTGGCGGCGATCATCAGTTCCAGAAGACTGAATCCGCGTTGCGATTTTGTGAGGCGCATCTTCATGGTTTTCATCCGGGTTAGTGATAGCTGGAGATCAGACTGTTCACGGTGTAGGCACGCGCCGGCCAGCCAGGCTTTGTGTATGAGACTGTGATGGCGACGGAGACGAGATTTGGGTTGACTCCGCCACCTTGGCTGGCGGGCAGCTGCACCTGACCAAAGGTGATGGTGCGGGTGAAATTGCTGAGACTTTGCGTGACGTCATCGGCAGTGCCGAGCACGCCATCCGGACCCGGTAGTACCAGACACTCCACTCCGCCGGGGCAAGCTGCGCCTGTGTCTGGAGCTGTGCAGGCCACGTCATCTGCCGTGCCAACCAGACCATCCGGTCCGGCGCAAAGCAGTTGCTGTGCCCCGCCCTTGAAGACTCCGCCATTGGCGATGTTTTGGATCGACGCGAAAGGAAGTTGCTGGCTGTTGCGGGCGGTATAGATGCTTTCCATGGCATCAAGAGCCTTGTGGCGGGCGACGAGATCTTCCTGCGCCGAGGCCGTGGCCGAGATTGCAGTCGCAAAAGTCGCGATGACGGCGAGCAGCCCGATGGTCATGACCATGATGGCAATCATGACCTCCAGAAGCGTGAAACCGCCTTCAGCTGATTGCTTGGTAACGGATTGTTTTTCGTGCGTCATTGTTGTACCCAACTCCAAACGCCTCCCGGCTGTGCCAGCCGCCAACCGCGGATTCTGCCCGTAGCTCCCCACACGGTAACCGCCCGTGAACTAAACATGCTGTCGTTGGGACGCGTCATGTAGACGACACCGGTGACGTAGTTGCCGAGGACGTCCTGCGCCGAGCCATCGGGATAGAAGACGACGTAGTTCAGGGGGACGCCTGGCGTAGATTCGAAGTCGATCGGGTTGACCCCCGTTCCGAAGCCATCGGGCAAACTGGCCGGAAATCCCGCCTGCATCTGGAAGTTCACGCCTAGCGGGATCGTATAGTTGATCACTTGCTGAATCGGTTGTGCGATTCCACCTACCGTCGGTGGCTGGTACTGAACCTGGATCGTGCCCGGCACGACACCAGCCCCGGGGGTAAAGGTGACGATGTACTCGTGACTCTGGGTAATGGCAAGATTGCGCGTATTGCGCAAGGCCATCAAGGTGGTGTCATAGGCCGAGTCAACATTGCTCTGGTTAAGCATGGGCCGTATGGCAATGAAGGTGACGGCACACATAATGAGAGCAATGCACAGCGTGATCACCATTTCCAGCAGTGACAACCCGTGGTCTTTTCGCAATGCCATAAATTTTCAGTGCGGGGAAGGGTCGTGTCGCTTGCTTCTGATGCTTAACTGAATCTCTATTAAGTCTCTATCCAAAGAGTTTTCTACTCAGCCAACTGCATAGAAAACCCGAAGCCGTCCGCAATACAGGTCAAACGGACCCGCAAAGTGTCCGGCATTCTTCATACTAGGAAGGGGTTCAGACAGCGTCAAAGCACTACGGTTCAGTGCGCGACCATTGGCCTTTTGTAATCCGCATGGTTACTGTTGTCACAAGACTGAGTGCAGTGCAGTTAGAGGTGATTCCACGGAAGACGAGTGTGGCTGGCATGACTCCGGTAACTTGTCGGACGAACCGCCGTGACCCTACGATGGTTCGCAGGTATGACTCTCTCATCACTCCTGGTTTGCGTGGACGAGGCTTCAGTCGAAGTGCTGAGGCGCGTCCTGGAAGAACTCGGCATTCAAGTGGAGTTGTGTTCCGAAGCGGTTCGCGCGGCCGTACGGCTGGCGCAGGAGCACTTCGACCTGATCATTCTCGATTGCGAAACGCAGGCGGATGTAACTTCCTTGTTGCACGAGAGCCGCTCCTCGCGTCTGAACGATTCCACTCTGGCGGTGGCCGTGGTGGCGGGGCAGGAGAACATCCGGGAGATGTTTTCCCTCGGTGTGAACTTCGTACTATACAAGCCGGTTTCTTACGATAGGGCGCTGAGCAGCCTGCGGGCGGCGCAGAGTGTGCTGTTCCGCGACAAGCGCCGCAAGGCCCGGGCCGCAGTCCACACGCACGCGACGATCGACTACGCGGGGGTGGAGCAGGCGAGAGCTACTTTGGTCGATTTGGCGGAAGATGGCATGGCGGTGAATTTTGGCAAGAAGTTGCCACCCACGTGCAAAGTTTACTTCCAGTTTCAATTGCCAGGACAGACCGCGAGCGTGCGACTCTCCGGCCAGGTGGTATGGCAGGATTGGAACGGTCGCGCCGGGATTCAGTTTGTCGATGTGCCGCAGGCTTCGCGGCGGGTGCTGCGGGAGTGGCTGCAGATCAATCTGGCAGACGCGCCGAGACAGCAACTGGCAGCCGAAGAAGTGCAGGTAGAACACTCCCTCCGGCCGAATGAGAGTTCGGAGCAACGCACGGAAAAGCAGGAAACGAACGGACGTGATGGGGAAGCTGGCGCTCGGCTGCGCGAAGAGCCGGGCAATCGTCGCGGACAAACGCGATATGCATGCCGTCTGGGAGCGGAGGTTTATCAGCAGGGAAGCTCAGTGCGAAACTACTGTCATCTCAGCGATCTTAGTCCGGGAGGATGTTACCTCGAAATGCCGCTGGCGTTCGCCGCCGGCGTGGTTGTCGAGATTGTGGTGCGCACCCATGAGATGAAGTTGCGCTTAAGCGGCAAAGTGAAGTCCTCGCATCCCGGCTACGGGATGGGAGTGTCGTTCCTTCTGAATACCAAGGATGAACGGCACGGGGTCCAGCAGTTGATTGATTTCGTGGCGGCTACGGCGCAAAGTTCTTAGAGGCCGCTCTCGATTCTGAGTTCTTTCTTCACTCTCAGGATCTCTGGTTGTGAATTTCCAGCCAAGTAACTTCTCCAAGACAAATAAAAAACCCCGCCCAAGCGGAACCTGGACGGGGAACTCTCGAGATTCCTATTGTGACGAGTGAAGGATGTGTCGTCCCGTCACGGAAAACTTACCACGGTGACCGGGGTGTCGGGGTTCGCGATCGTCGAGGACCCTCCAGTGTTGTCGATTACGTTGAGGATGCCACCAGACCCGGCGGTGCTGAGAAAGATCGTGAGTAGATCGTTCATGCTCGACGGTGCGAGGGTGGTGGGCACTTCGAACGCATTGGCTGCGTAGATGTTCACGCCCTGATTGAAGAAGCTGTAGCTGCCAAGGCCGTATCCGCTAAAGCGGGTCACGTAATTGGCGACCTTGAAGGCCGCCCAGCCATCTACGCCGGGAGCCTCCATCCATGCGGCTTGGCTGGGAGGGTCGTAGGGCATCTCATTTTGTAAGAAGATGTCCGTACCTCCGTTGCCGAGCCAGAGGACCTCGTATTTCTGGTAGTGCTCCACGAAAAGGCCATACGCGGTCACGTTGTTACCGGTGACAACGAGGCCAGTGTCGGCGGTGTTGTCGGTCCAACCCACGCCGTTGCCGTGATCGGCCCGCCAAGCCCATATGTCATCAAGGATTGTGTCGTCGCTGCCGACCGACAGGCTAACCGTCGCCTGACCCGGCTCCGCGCCGCCAATACGGAAAAAGACATCTTGGAGCGCCGATGGGTCAGAACTGGAACTCGCGCCGAACGGAGTTCCAAACTGAAGAAGCAGCGGAGAGTTCGGAATTCCAGCGTCGAAAATCATCCCTGAGACCATGACACCTCTTGAAGGAAGGACGATCATCGACACAATTCCGTTCTCCGGGATCAGAGTGGGGAAGCCGATACCGAGCACGACCGTATCGGGGCGCGTGACCAGCAGCGGCAGATCCAGGTTGTAGATGCCAGGAGTGAGTATGAGGTTCTTGCCCAAGAGTAGCTGCGCGGTGATTTGCGCGGCGGAGTTTGTCGGCTGCGCAATGAAGAACTTCGAGATTGAGATGGATGAGCCCGGGGTTGGGCCGCTGGCCCATGTGGTGCCCACGGAGTTATGTTGCACGGCGGGCACGAAGACGTTGTAGTGCCCGGCGGAGTCCATATAGAGATATGGTTCCTCGCGAGTGACCGGGCTGGTTGCGAGCGTGGTGTACGGTCCTCCGCAGGACGCTTGAACGGGAAAGCACTGCGCGGGGGCGCCGACGACGCCTGAGAAGACCTGGTTCCAGACGCCATTGCTCCAGCCATCGATCTGGCTGTTGCGAGTGATCCATTGCTGTTGCGAACCACTGACGATGCTGCCTCCCTCGAATTCTGAGTCGGCAATGAATCCGCCGCTGGCGAACGAGGGGCCCGTGCAGTAGTCCATGAGAGTGGCGTTTCCGTTGACCAGGACGCGACGAACGGGCGCGGCTTGTGACACGGCCCAGAATTCGCCGGAGTAGCAGCCGAAGGTCGGATTGGTTACGTTGATGGTCAGGTTTGACAACGATCGCCAGAAATTATCGGATGCGACGCAGCTTCCGTCAAAGCACTGGTTGTATACGTCGATGGAGCCGTTGATAACGACATCGGCGGGAGACTGTCCGAGCCCCGCCACCGTGGTGTAGTAGCCGACCTGAAAGTTGAGTGGAGTGGCACTGGATCCGTAAGTGCCGGGTTCGAAAAGTAACGCATAACGTTGGGTTCCGAATTGGTTCGAAACCTGTTGGGTTGCAATGGAATCGACCGTCGCCTGAATGTCACTTAGCGGCATGCTGGGATTGAAGACGTAAACGTTTGGGCCGAAGCTAACCGGGCCGGAGAAGGCTAGCGTTGGAGAGTATAGAAACGATGCCGCCAGAATGGCGGCGATCATCGCGAAACCATTTACGGAGCGTAGGGACACTCGACTGGGAGTGACTATCTGCATAACCGAACTCCTTCGAAGCAGACTTGGGAGTGATATCTCCCCGTTGATCCCAGAGTTTACTCCCCTTTATTAGTTCCGGCGGGTGTGGAAATCAGGGTTTGTGAAGCGGCGATCACTTTGCTGCGGCAGTTTCTTCCGCGACGGCTTTGCGGAAGTAATCCAGTGAAAGGCGCAGACCTTGTTCGAGCTGAATCTTTGGTTCCCATCCCAGCAAAGTGCGAGCTTTCGTGATATCCGGACGGCGCTGTTTGGGATCATCTTGCGGCAGCGCGTCGTATGCAATTTTGCTTTTCGATTCCGTCACTTTGATGACGTGCTGGGCGCATTCGAGAATCGTAAACTCGTTTGGATTGCCGATGTTGACCGGCAGATGCTCCGCGGATTTCGCAAGGCGCAGGAAGCCGTCAATCTCGTCGCTGACGTAGCAAAAGCTGCGCGTCTGGCTGCCCGTTCCGTAAACAGTAAGGTCTTCGCCGCGCAGAGCTTGCTTCATGAAGTTGGGCACCACGCGGCCGTCGTTTAACTGCATGCGCGGTCCGTAAGTGTTGAAGATCCGCACGATGCGCGTATCGACTTTGTGGTAACGGTGATAGGCCATGGTAACGGCTTCGGTGAAACGCTTGGCTTCGTCATAGACCGAACGCGGGCCGATGGAATTTACATTCCCCCAGTAAGTTTCTTTCTGCGGGTGCTCGAGTGGATCGCCGTAGCACTCCGAGGTGGACGATACGAAATACTTTGCACCGTATTTGTGGGCCACGTCCAAGGCGTGAAAAGTTCCGAGCGATCCGACTTTCAGAGTGGGAATGCCGTGGATGGTGTAATCCACCGGACTGGCGGGGCTGGCGAAGTGGAAGACGTAATCGACTTTGCCGACGTCGAAGGGCTCGCAGATGTCTTTGTTCATAAAATCAAATCGGGAGTCATTCTGGAGATGGTCAATGTTTGCCTGTCGGCCGGTGAGCAGGTTATCGACGACAATCACAGTCCAGCCCTCGCCCAGCAAAGCATCGCAGAGATGAGATCCCAGGAAGCCGGCACCGCCGGTGACCAGAGCACGTTGTGGGCTCATGCTTTCTTGGCGCCGTTTTTCAAGGCCGCAGGAATGCCATCCGGATGTGAGGCTGCGCGTCCCACGCTGTAATAGGTGAAGCCATTGGCGGCCATCACCTCGGGATCATAGAGGTTGCGGCCATCAATCACGATGGGATATTTGAGTTCCCGGTTCAAGCGCTGGAGATCGAGACTGGCGAACTCCTCCCATTCGGTGAGAATGAGCAGTGCATCTGCGCCGGTAGCGGCTTCGTAGGCGGAGTTCGCAAACCTGACGCCAGTGCCCATCACTTCCTGTGCGCGTTCCATGGCCGCCGGGTCGAAGGCGCAAATCTTGCATCCTTCCTGCAAAAGAGCCTGCACAATAAGGATGGCGGGGGATTCGCGAATGTCGTCAGTACCACCCTTGAAGGCCAGCCCGAGAACGCCGAGGTGCTTGCCGCGAAGCGTCCACAAGGCGCTGCGGACTTTGCGCAGGAAGCGGGCGCGCTGATCTTCATTGATGTGCATCACCTCATCGAGCAGGCGAAAATCGTATCCGCATTCGCGAGCGACGGCGCGGAAGGCCATTACATCTTTCGGGAAGCAGGAGCCGCCGTAGCCGATCCCAGGATTCAGGAAGCGCGGGCCGATGCGTGAGTCAGTACCAATGCCATGGCAGACCTGATTGACGTCTGCGCCCACCGATTCGCACATGGATGCAACCGCATTAATGAAAGAAATCTTCATGGCAAGAAATGCGTTGGAGGCGTGCTTGATCAGTTCCGCACTCTTGGTGCTGGTTACGAGAATAGGGGCAGGAATGGAAGTGCGGTCGGGTTGCGGGATGGCGTCGCTGCGTTCGTAATAGCTGCCACTGGTGAGCGGTGCGTACACCTCGCGGAGAACATTGGCGCAACGGTCGTTGTCGCAACCTACGACAATACGATCCGGAAAGAGGAAATCGGTGACGGCGGTGCCTTCGCGAAGGAATTCCGGATTGGAGGCAACGTCGAAAGAGCTGGAGTCAGCGCCGTTGCGCAGAATGATCTTGCGAATCCATTCGCTGGTGTAGACCGGGACGGTACTCTTTTCGACGATAACTTTGTAGTCATCGACGCCGCCGGTGATTTCGCGCGCGACCGATTCCACATACGAGAGATCGGCCTCACCGCGCTCGGTCGGCGGCGTTCCAACGGCAATGAAGATAGCCGCGCTGGTACGGACGGCTTCCCGCAGGTCATCGGAAAAAGTGAGGCGATGGCCGCGATGGCGGTTCAGCAATTCGGGCAGGAAATTTTCGTGGATGGGGACCTGCCCATGCTTGAGAGCGGCCAACTTGCGCTCGTCATTGTCCACCAAAACCACGCCGTGACCGAGGTCGGCGAAGCAGGCGCCTGCGACCAATCCTACGTATCCCGAACCAACGACAGCAATCCGCATTTTCAACTCCGTCGAAATCTGGAAACCGCTGCGACGCTAGACGTCTCAGCAAAGCCCCGGAAGATTCGAGGCAAAAAACCATGTATTCAACTCGTCGTAAGATTTCGCTTGATTCTAACATCGCCGCCCTGAAGGGAAGACTCAAACTGATTGACTCGAAAGATTCTTCTTCCGTTTTGGGATTGGTCGATTCCGCGGCAAAGCATTCGCATTTCGCCAAAGGGACTGTTGCTTCGAATGCGTATTGACAACCTCGAATTTTGGGGTGAAACTCCGCTACAGAAACATCATTTACCCGGATTTGATTTGTATGCCGGATGATTCCATGTCGGAAACCGAGGCTGTAAGAAGTGCTCCGTCGGATCGATTGCCTTGGCCGGAGGACGAAGCGCCGCGGAGCACTGGCTCCGGTTCGGAATCTGGTCTCGCGCGTCTAGCCGCTCTGTTTTCGGCGCACGGCGGCGGACGCTTTTCGCAGCGATTTTCGGCGGAGCTCGCTTTGGAAATCGTGCTCAACGAAATCGTCGAGCAGGCCTGTCTCACAACGGGCGCGACCGGAGCAGCTATCGTTTTGCTGCGCGATGGAGAAATGGTGTGCCGCGCCAGCAGTGGAATCACGGCGCCGGAACTGGGAGCCAGGTTCGATCACTCATCCGGTATCTCGGGGCAATGCATCCAAAGCCGGAGCGTGCAGCGATGCGAGGATGCGCAGTCTGACCCACGCGCCGATATCGAAACCTGCCTCCGGCTTGGCGTGCGGTCCATGATGTTAATGCCTCTCCTGCGCAACGCGGAGCCCGTGGGCATCTTCGAAATTTTTTCTGCTCGGCCTGCGGCCTTTTCGGATCGCGACCAGCACACACTGGAGGCACTGGCGCATCGGGTAATCAAGAACCTCGAGGATGTGGAGAAGCCTCTAAAGCTTTCTTCTGTGCCTCCGCCGATTGAGCATCCTCTTGTCTCGCTGACCAGCGTCGAGCCTAGCCATGAGGCTGACGATGACATTTTCAGCGACCTCGCCCCAGAGCCAACCCGCCGAATCGATTTAGTCACATGGGCCTTGGGCCTGACCGTGCTTATATGTGTACTGTTACTCGGAGTGCGGCTGGTTGAGCGTTCCGGACGGGCCCAGCGAACGTTGGAGGTGGGTCGCGGCAAAGCGTCCTCCGGTATGAGCGCTACAACCTCGTCGGCATCTGCCGCAACTGTTGCCGAACCCCCTCGAGCAGAGAAAGGGACAACGAGTTCGGCGGCCCTATCCGGCTCCGACAAAGCCGAGGGGAGGGAGTCGATTTCGCCCGCTGGTAGCCTCCGCGTCTACGAAAACGGCCTGGAAGTTTTCCACATGAACCCAGCCACAAGCAATGGTGAATCGCCGGAGCAGGATGCCGGATCCGGGATGGAGCGCTCGTCCGAACTCGAGCGGGACCGCGCGATGGAACTGCCCTCTGCGGTTGCGGAGAATAGCGTGCTTTACCGGGTGGAGCCCGATTATCCGGAGCAAGCCCGCGACCAGCACATTGAGGGGCCGGTGAAGCTGGACATTCGCATCAATGCGGATGGCGTGGTGCAAGAAGTGAGGCTGGTCAGCGGAGAAGAGGTACTGGGGCAGGCGGCGATCGATGCTGTCAAACAGTGGCGATTCAAACCACATGCAATCAACGGTCAATTTGTGGAAATGGAAACGACCATCACGCTTAACTTCAGATTGCAGCGCTAGATTGTGGCGCTGGCCAAGTTTCTTTGCGTTCTTCGTTCTTAACGCGCCGCCCCCTGGGGATAGCTTCAATCCATGGTGCGAGTGATGAAGGAATCGCCCAGGCGAGATGTAAGCCTTGGCTCGTCAAGGACTTATGCGATATTTATATCCGACTTCATGAGATATTTGTATCCGACTCCATGAGTTCATTCGAGGCCTTTGCACCCCTAACTTTAGCCCTCTTGCAGAAACTTGCACAGGCGGTTTAGAATCCGGCCATTGATTTAGAGAAGGTTGTTCTCCTTCTTGTAAGTTCTTCATGCAGGTTTCTCCCCCGTATTAAGCCCGTTCCAACGATATTCATGTCACGAGTGTTGCTTCTTTTGCCCAGCTAGAATCGCACGGTGCGAAAATATGGTCGGCGAAACTTTCAGTGCAGCGTATGGTGCGATGAGTTCGGACGCCGGCACCGGCGTCATGGAGCTGCCCCACCAGCCGCATTGGTACGCGATACGGACTCGCTCGCGTCACGAGAAAATCGTGGCCGAACACCTGAGAAGCCAGGGGATGGAAAGCTTCCTGCCTGTAGTAAAACGCTCGCACAAGTGGACCGACCGCACCAAGGAAGTGGAATTGCCGGTATTTGCGGGCTACAGTTTTGTGCGCATGGTCTTCTCTTCGGCGGAGCGTTTGCGAGTTCTGCAAACCCACGGGGTAGTCGGTTTTGTGGGCATGAAGAATATCGGCCTGCCGATTCCCGACAGTCAGATGCAAGACATTCGAACGCTTCTCGCGAGTGACGTTCCATTCGAAGAGCGATCCTTTCTACGTGTAGGGCAGCGAGTTCGAATTCGAGGCGGATCTCTGGACGGAGTCGAGGGCATTCTCTCTTCTCAGGATCAAAATCAGAGCCTGGTCGTTTCAGTGGATTTGATCCAGCGATCGTTGTCCGTTCGAATTCAAGGATATGAGGTAGAGCCGGCGTGAAGTATTCGCGGGCGAGCAAAAAATGCTAGGACTGAAATCGTTCAACAGGGCTAAAGGGGATCAGGGATGCTTTTAAAATTCTTTGGACTCAGGGAACATCCTTTTGGAGTCACGCCGGATCCGAGGTACCTATACCTGAGTCCTGGCCCTCGCGAAGCTCTGGCCTCATTGTTTTATGGGATTGAGTCGGAGCGCGGATTTCTGGCGCTCATTGCCCCGCCGGGAATGGGCAAAACGACTCTGCTTTTCCACCTGCTCGAGAAATTTCGCACTTCGGCTCGCACCGCGTTTCTGTTTCAGACGCAATGCACCTCGCGGGAGTTCATGCGCTTCCTGCTGGCGGAACTGGGATACGAAACCGGCGACCATGATTTTGTCCGTATGCACGAGGAGTTCAACCAGCATTTGCTGCGCGAAGCCAGAGCTGGGAATCGATTCATCGTGGTCGTGGATGAAGCGCAGAATCTGGATCCATCGGTGCTCGAAACCATCCGGCTGTTGTCCGACTTTGAAACTCCACAGGCCAAGCTGCTCCAGATTGTGCTCGCCGGACAGCCCGAACTGGCCGACAAACTGGCCAGCCGTCACCTCGCCCAGCTCCGCCAGCGAATTTCGCTGGTCAGCAGCTTAAAGCCGCTCTCGGAGGAGGAGACAAGGAATTACGTCCAGCACCGTTTGCGGGTCGCCGGTTACGTGGGCGGGAGTTTGTTCACTCCACAGGCGATGGCGGAGACGGCCGAGTTTACCCAGGGAATTCCGCGCAACATCAACAATCTGTGCTTCAACGCGATGTCTCTGGCGTGTGCCTTGCGCCAAAAGACGATCGATACCGCGATTGTGAGGGAAGTCATTTCCGATCTGGATATCACGTTACATGTTTCGCAGACGGGCGTGGACATTACCGGTAGGACGGCGCTGGCAACGGAAGACGGCCAAATCGAGACCGAATGGACTGCGTCCGGGGCGGTCGATCCGCTTTCTCGAAGGAGGGGCAGGAAGGAAACCCTCACGCCCACTGAAGCGCGCGAGTATTTACAACGAGTTGCAGGGTCGCTGAAGGGTGGCCAGTCATAGAGACTTTGGTAAGTAAGGCGTTGGGCCTCTTGCAGGAATTTGCAGCTTTTCGTAGTCTGGGTTCACGTTGTTTGAAGTTTGTTAGCCGCCTCTTGCAAAAGGACGCTGGGTGGTCCCCCCTTACTAATCTCCAACAAACGATCAGAGACCCGAAGCTGTAAGCGGGAGAGTTTTTTTGGAAGTGGTTCGGCCCTCTTTGGCGAACCTGGGAATGTGACTCAGAGGGCGGAGCTATAGCCGCTCCAGGTCGCAAAATATCTCGCCTCCGGCGAAGGAAAAAGTCGAGACATCCATGAATAGCAATCTATTGTTACAGCAAAATTCGGCCTCGACGGGAGAGCGGCGAAACGATGCCGCGCCCGAATCAACTGGTCCTGCAAAACCAGCGTCGGATTCGAAGCCAACCTTGCGCAGTCTGCGCGCGGCGGCGGAAATCCTGGCGATCCGGCAAGCTCTCCAGGAAACCGGATGGAACCGCAAGCGGGCCGCCCAACTATTGAGCATCAGCTATCGCGGCCTCCTGTACAAGCTGCGCCAGCACAGCATAATGCCTTAGGCTTGCGCCGAATCTCGATCTTTGCGGCCAGTGGCTGAAAGAGTAAGCTTAACGGGAATCGCATCACCGAGAGTGAGGCAGGCTGCGGTACGGTAACAGCCGGCGTTGGGCTCACGGAGTGTTTTTGCTGGCTTTTCGCGAACGGTTCGTACCGAGATAGTTAAGAGGGGAAGAGTTTCCAAATGAGCCGTAACTTCGAATTGCTACAGAACTTGGGAAAAGAAGCAGTGCTGTATGACGCGACCCCAGTGGCCGCGATCGACCAGAAGATCCCCACGCCGGTTCCTGAGTCAGTGGTTTCCGCGGTAAGGGAGCCACATCTGCACTTGGAGCCGAAAGAGCTCGAGGAACTCACCAAGTTGACTCAGCGGGTTTTTCTGCACCCCGGCGCTGATGCCCCCCGTGTGGTGGTCTTTACGGCGAGTGAATCTGGGAACGGGTGCAGCTCGATTTGCGCCTGCGCAGCGGAGTTGCTGGCGGCACAGGTTACCGGCTCCGTTTATTTGGTCGACGCCAATCTGCGCAAGCCTGGCTTGCACCAGCAGTTCGGTGTCGATAATCATTATGGATTGTCTGACGCTCTGCAAGGTTCTGAGTCGGTGCTCAAGTTTGCCCGTGCCGTGTCTCGTTCCAACTTGTGGCTGGTGAGTTGCGGATCGTCTGCGGAAGCGGCGCTGCCTCTTTTGAGCACCGACCGCATGCGTCAAAGGATCGCGGAGCTGAGGTCAAGAGCCGATTATGTGCTCATCGACGCCTCCGCCATGAATGTCTCGAACGATGCCACCGCCCTGGCGGCGGCCTCCGACGGACTCGTGCTGGTGCTAAAAGCGAACTCCTCCCGTCGTGAAACCCTGCGCAAGGAGGTTCACGATTTGCAAGCCGCACATGTGCGTGTTCTGGGCGCAGTACTGAACCAACGAACCTTCCCCATACCAGAGTCGATCTACAACCGGTTGTAAGGGTCGCGACTACACTATTTCTATTCAATCTTTCAAACCGCCAGAAGTTTTATATTGTTTGCGATTATCACCCCAAGGGAAAGAAAGAAAATGTTCGAAAACTTGCGAGCTGATTTGAAAGCTGCTGCCTCCCACCGCCGACTGGAGCGGGGATGGCGGGTAATTATCCGAAGAGAAACGAAGGTCATTTTGCAGTACCGCTTTTCGCATTGGGCGCATACGTTGCGCATCCCCGTGCTTCGCCAATTCTTGATATTCGTAGCGCTGATCTGGCAGCGCTGGAACCAGATCATCCTGGCAGGAGTGCTGGTCTCGCCGGACGCGGAAATTGGCCCTGGCCTGATTTTGCACACCGCTTACGGTTTGCAAATTGCTCCGGTGAAAATTGGCTCCGGATGCACTTTCAATTCCCAGGTTCTGATCGGTACCGGAGTAAAAAGCATCGGTAACAACTGCTATTTTGGGCCGGGTTGCAAAGTTGTCGGCGAGTGCAAGATTGGAAATAACGTGCTCGTGGTCGCCAACAGCGTGGTTCTGACGGATGTTCCGGATAATACGACCATCATGGGCATTCCGGCGCGCATCAAGTTGCCGGGAGGTCGTCTCCGAAAGATGCCTTGGAAAACGCTGGACGCCAACAACAACGGCGCGACGAAGGACGCCGTAAAAACGAATGGCGCAAAGGCGAATGGCGCGAAGACCAATGGCGCAAAGGCGAACACTGAGTCGGAGCCCAAGCCCGAGCCGCAGCAGAAGATCAACGCTTAGACGAACCCGGGGGATAGCACTTTGGATTTCGCTTGGACAGAAGAGCAGGCCGCATTTCGCAAGGAAGTAATCCGGTTTGCCCAGCAGGAACTGAATGACGACATGATCCGCAGGGATCGTGAGGAAGAATTTTCCTGGAGCCATTGGAAAAAGTGCGCTGAGTTCGGCATCCAGGGTCTCCCAGTACCGCAAGAGTATGGTGGCGCCGGCGCCGATATTCTGACCACCGTGTGCGCGCTGGAGGCTTTAGGCTATGGCTGCCGCGACAACGGTTTTCTGTTTTCCTTGAACGCTCACATGTGGACCACGGAAATCCCACTGATGACGTTCGGGACGGAAGCCCAGAAGCGGCGCTATTTACCCAAGCTGATCAATGGCGAGTGGATCGGCCTGCACGCCATGACCGAGCCCATGTCGGGTTCCGACGCTTACAGTTTGCGAACTCGAGCCGAGCGTAAAGGGAACTGTTATGTGCTGAATGGCACGAAGACATTCACCACCAATGCCGAACACGGAAGTCTGTTTATCATCTTCGCGACTCTCGATCCTTCGAAGGGAGCCAATGGGGTCAGCGCATTTCTGGTGGAAAAGGGCACGCCAGGCCTGATCGTCGGCAAGAAGCTTCACAAGATGGGGCTGCGCACCTCCTCGATGTCGGAAGTGGCTTTGGTCGACTGCGAGATTCCGGCCGAGAATCTACTGGACAAGGAAGGCGCTGGCCAGGCCATTTTCACCGCCTCCATGGAGTGGGAGCGGACGTGCATTCTGGCCAGCCACCTGGGATTGATGCAGCGAGTGCTGGAAAGCTGCGTGAAGTACGCGCGAGAAAGAAACCAGTTCGGCCAGCCCATTGGCAAGTTTTCGGCGATCGGCAACATGATCGCTGATATGGATGTACGGCTGGAAACATCGCGGTTGTTGCTTTACAAGGCGGCTTGGCTTAAGAGTCTGGGCAAGCATCCGTTGCGCGAAACCTCCATCGCGAAACTCTACGTCAGCGAAGCTTGCATCCAGAGCTGTCTGGACGCGATTCAGATTCATGGCGGTTACGGCTACATGACGGACTACCAGATCGAACGCGAACTACGCGATGCGATCTCCGGCAAGATCTACTCGGGTACGTCGGAGATGCAGAAGTTGATCATCTCAGGGTTGCACGGCTTCTAGATTCAAATTCCTGTAGCGTGTTCTCTAAGGGGCGGGGAATGGCTTACATCCTTCAACAACTGTTAAGCAACAGCGCGGTCCGGTTTCCGGAAAAGACCGCGGTGTGGGCGCGGGGTCGCAGCATCAGTTACCGGGAACTGGACGAGCGATCGAACCAGTTGGCGCACCTCCTCGTTCAGAGTGGAGTGCGCAAGGGAGATCGGGTCGGATTATTTTTTCCGAAATGCGTGGAGTCGATCATCAGCATGTTTGCGGTTGTGAAGGCGGGCGGTGTCTATGTTCCGCTCGATCCGCAGGCGCCCGTCGATCGCATCGGATATATCATCGGCAATTGCGGAATCCGCGTGCTGATCACGCAGGACGAAAAACGCCGCGCTCTGGATGTCACTACGCGGGAGTCCCTGGTCCGCTGTGTGGTCATCGACGAAGCTCGTGAGTCGGGCAACGGAACCCGCGTTCTGCCGTGGTCCGCGTTGGCGGAATATCCGGCAACGCATCCGCCTCAGGTCACTCTGACGGAAACCGATCTGGCGTACATTCTCTATACATCGGGTTCGACCGGCCGGCCCAAGGGCGTCATGCTCACCCACCAGAATGCTTTGACTTTTGTCGAGTGGTGCGCCGATAAGTTCCAAATCACCGAGGAAGACAGGCTTTCTAACCACGCGCCTTTGCACTTCGACCTCTCGGTTTTCGACGTCTACAACGCGATCGAAGCTGGGGCGACGGTCTATCTCGTCACCGAAGAAATTGCACTGTTCCCGACCACGTTGCAAAAGTTTATCGAGACGCATCAGATCTCCGTTTGGTACTCCGTTCCATCGGCTTTAGTTTTGCTCCTGCTGCACGCTGATTTGAAAGCTGAGAACTTCCCGCATCTGCGGACCATCCTCTTTGCCGGCGAAGTCTTTCCCATGAAGTATCTCAAGCAATTGGCCGAGCTTCTGCCCGCAGTTGAGCTAGACAACCTGTACGGCCCAACCGAAACCAATGTCTGCACGTACTACAAAGTGGATCGCGAGCGCCTCGCCAGCATGGATAAATTGCCCATCGGGATCGCGTGCGAGAACACGGAAGTGTTCGCCGTGAATGATCAAGATGAGATCGTCACCGAGTCCGGCCGCAGCGGTGAACTTTATGTTCGTGGGCCCTCCGTGACTTACGGCTACTGGGGCGACGTAGAGAAGACCAAGAAAATGGTGGTGCCGAACCGCTTCCAACAGAACTTTGAGGAAAAGATTTACCGAACGGGAGATCTGGTTACGCTGGCGGAAGACGGCAACTATTATTTTATTGGCCGGCGCGACAGCATGATCAAGAGCCGGGGTTATCGCATTGAACTCGGAGAGATCGAAAGCGCGCTCCTCAGCCATCCCGCGGTGCGCGAGGCGGCCGCAATCGCGGTGCCCGATGAAGTCGTCGGTAACCGCATTAAAGCCGTGGTTGCCGCCCACGAGCCCGATTCCATCCAGGCGGCCGAGTTGCAGCAGCACTGCGCCACGCGAATTCCGAAATACATGATTCCGGAGTTCATTGAGTTTCGCAAGAGTTTGCCGAAGACGTCTACCGGCAAGGTTGATCGCGTCGAGTTATCGCGTGACACCCAGCCTCTCGCCGTATAGCGGCAGAGGAAATACGAACGCCCACAAGTTTTGTTTGTAGTCAGTTATTCCAATCCAGGGGGAACCGCAGCAAATGACCACGAAAGAAACTACCGTTAAAGATCAAGTACGCCAATTCGTCAATGAGGAACTGGCCGCCGCCAAAGGAATCACATCGGTAGGCGACGACGAATCGCTGATCGAAAACGGAGTTGTTGATTCTCTAGGTATTTTCCGTCTCGTAACCTTCCTGGAGGAAAACTTTGGAGTGAAGATTGGCGACGAAGAGATCAGCGCCGACAACTTGCAGAGCGTGAACATGATCGAGCAACTCGTGCTGAGCAAGAGCAGGAAATAGCGCGAGCCTGGCTCACTTCGATCAGGAATACTACATTGAGTTCCGTTCCTTTGGCTCGATGAGGTCCACGTTGGATGAAGCTCATGCACAGACCGTCACTGCCCGGACTAAAACGCTTTCGGGCGCAGGGGATGATTCTGCCAGGACGGCGGTAATGCGAGAGGACGACGACTCGCAACTGAGAACCGTGCCGGAAATGGTTGCGGCGCAGGCGGCTGCGGACCCCAGCGCTGTCGCGCTGGCAGCTGGCTTGGAAGTACTCACCTACGGCGAACTGGATTGTCGCTCCTACCAGTTGGCTCGCTACCTGAAATCTGCTGGCGTGGGCGCGGAGCAACTCGTCGGCTTGTGCATGGAACGATCACCTGCAATGCTGATCGCTGCTTTGGCTATTCTGAAGGTCGGCGGAGCTTATGTCCCGCTCGATTCTTCCATACCAGCGGAGCGGCTGGACTTCATGTTACGTGACGCTGAAGTTCAGCTGGTGATCACGGGTGGTGGTTCCGCGACGAAGCTGCCCAGCGGTAGTTGGCGTCTGATCAACGTAGATAAACAGGCTGGCGAATTCTCCCGTCTTCCGTCGGATACTTTTCCGTGTCCAGTCACGGGACGAAACCTGGCGTATGTCATCTATACATCAGGATCGACGGGCCAACCCAAGGGCGTGGAAATCACGCACGCCGGTTTGGCGAATCTCGTCTCATGGCACCGCCGCGCTTTTCAGTTGACGCCGCGCGATCGAGCCAGTCATCAAGCCGCTGTGGGATTCGATGCTGCGGTTTGGGAAGTCTGGCCGTACCTGGCAGCTGGGGCCAGCGTGCACATTCCGCCGGAATCTTGCCGAGCTAATCCCGAGACGTTGCGCGACTGGCTCGTCGCAGAACGAATCAGCATTACTTTTCTGGCCACACCGTTGGCCGAGAGAATGCTGTTGCTCAACTGGCCTGAGAAGACCGCTCTTCGTATTCTGCTCACCGGTGCGGACACGCTGCATCGCCGACCCACGCCGGACCTGCCCTTTACGCTCGTCAACAATTATGGTCCCACGGAGTGTACCGTGGTCGCCACTTCCGGCGCGGTTGATCCCGTTAAGCCGTCCCACCAATGTTTGTCCGATCATCTTCCATCGATTGGCCGATCAATCGATAACACGCGGATTTACATTGTGGACGAAGACATGCGAGAAGTGACGGCGGGTACGGCTGGAGAATTATGCGTCGGCGGATCGGGACTGGCGCGCGGATATCACAAGCGCGCCGAGTTGACTCGGCAGAAGTTCCTTCCCAATCCTTTTGGTGCGCCTCTCGATTCTCACGGGAGCGATCGGCTCTACCGCACCGGAGACTTGGCGCGCTTCCTGCCAAACGGAGAGATCGAATTCCTGGGTCGTCTTGACGAGCAAATCAAAATCCGCGGATTCCGGATTGAACCGAACGAAATCGTCCGCGTTCTCGATGCGCATCCTGGCGTGAGCGCCAGCGCGGTGGTGGCGCGTGAGAATGAAGCGAATCAAGCAGAGGAACGGGTTCTGGTGGCTTACGTGATTCTGGCGGATGCGGCCGCAGTCAGCGGCACTACCTTGCGCGAACACCTGAGCAAGAGACTGCCCGATTACATGATACCGTCGGCATTCGTGCGATTGGAATCTTTGCCGCTGACGGCCAACGGAAAAGTTGACCGCGCGGCGCTGCCCGCTCCGAGCAACGCCAATCTGCTCCGCGAAGGCAACTTTGTGGCCCCCAGCGGTCCGGTGCAGCAGCGCCTGGCCACCATCATCGCCTCGCTTCTCCATCTGGACCAGATCGGAGCGAATGACAATTTTTTCCTGCTGGGCGGACATTCACTTCTCGGTACCCAGTTGATTGCCAGAGTGAACGAAACTTTCGGAGTGGAGCTTCCTCTTCTCCAGCTGTTTGATCATCCCACCCTGGCCGAAATGTCGGGTGCGATTGAAAAACTGATTCTGGCCAAGCTCGCAACAGCAAGCGCTGGCGAGCCTCATCCCGACCCCGCCGATAAGACCGCGGCTTAGCGTCGTCCCGTTCTCCCACCACTGTTTCTGATCGTCTCTCCGCTGCTCCCGTTGTATGCTGGCTCATGGCCCGATGACCTGGCTTATCGGAAACTAGCCCCGTTCCCGACCGAAAAATCTCAGTAATGTCTTCCGAAAGCAAACCCGTTTCCCGGCTGGAGAGCCCTGGCGCTGCTCTCAGTCTCTATCATCTCCTGGACCCTGAGGTTCTCGCGAATCCCTACCCGCTGTTTCATCGCCTGCGCCGCGAAGCTCCCGTTCATTGGGATTCGTTCTTGCACGCTTGGATCGTCACGCGCTACGTCGATGTTGTCGAAGTGCTGCAGAGCTTTTCTGCCGACCGGACACCGACTCCCGAACACCTGACAAGCATGGGCCTATCGCAACTCAGCCCCATGGCGGAGTTGATGGTGAAGCAGATGCTCTTCATGGATGCACCAGCGCACACTCGTTTGCGCGGCTTAGCTTCCAAGGCATTTACTCCCGCCCGAATTCAGGTTCTCAAAGAACACATTCGCGAGATCGTCGACCGCCTGCTGGCCGCAGTTCAGGAAAATGGCGGGATGGATGTGATTGCGGACTTAGCCGAGCCTCTTCCTGCCATTGTGACTGCCGAGATGCTGGGCGTGCCTGTCAGCGATCATCGCAAGCTGAAAGCATGGTCCGCCAATTTTGCCGAGATGCTCGGGAATTTCCAACACAATCCCGACCACGCCAAGGTGATGGTCCGGACGGTGGAGGAAATGACCGCGTATTTTCGGAACGCGGTCGAGGAGCAGAAGCAACATCCCACGGAAGGACTGATTCACTCTTTGCTCACGGCTGAAATTGACGGCGATCGCTTGAGCGATGATGAAATTGTTGCCAACACGATCATCACCATGGTGGGCGGGCAGGAAACCACTACGAATCTGATCGGCAACGGAGTTCTAACGTTGCTGCGATATCCGGAGCAGATGCAGAAGTTGCGCGACGATCTATCGTTGATTCCATCTGCCGTCGAGGAGATGCTGCGTTTTGAAAGTCCCAGCCAACACACCGCGCGGCTGGCCCTCGATGACCGTGAACTGGGTGGAAAGCTCATCCGCAAACGGCAGGCGGTGATTGCTGTGATGGCGGCCGCGAACCGCGATCCCGATCGATTTCCAGATCCCGACCGCTTCGATATCACTCGGCAGGACAACCGGCACTTGGCCTTCGGGTACGCGGCCCACTTCTGCTTCGGAGCGCCTTTAGCTCGCATGGAAGGACAAATTGTGTTTGAGGCGCTCTTGCGTGCCTTCTCGAATTTGCAGCTTGAGCCGCAGGCGTTGACTTGGCGCACCAATCTCGGTTTGCGCGGACTGCGGTCTCTAAGAGTGAAGTTCGACGCGCGCGGTAAGAGTGCGTCGTCTGGGACGCGATCCAGCTTGGCTCAAGGGTCCCTGGAGAATGAGATCAAACCGGAATCGAACGCGGCCAACTATCCCGCGAAAAAGTGTGTCCACGATTTGGTCTCGGATCGGGCAGCCCAAACGCCCGAGTCGATTGCCGTCATTCACGGCGATCAGCAACTGACCTTCCGCGAGCTGAACGACCGCGCCAACCAGTTGGCGGATTACTTGGCGAAGAAGGGTATTCGGAAGGACGTACCGGTTGGAATCTGCCTAAAGCGCTCCCTGGAATTAACCGTGGCGTTACTGGGCGTGATGAAGGCTGGGGGTGCGTGCTTGCCGCTCGATCCTGATTACCCGGACGAACGCCTTGCGTATATGCTTGCGGATTCTCAAGCGCCCGTTCTGCTGACTCAGCCCGGGCTACTTCCTCGGCTAGGAGACGCAAAACCCGAGGTGGTGCACTTCCGGTCGGACTGGAAAATTCTGGAGGGATGCAGCCCGGAGAATCCTGCGCGCTCATCCGATCCGTCGAGTCTCGCGTATGTGATTTACACTTCCGGGTCGACGGGCCAGCCTCGTGGAGTCATGCTCGAGCATTGCGGCTTGGTGAATCACCATGTGGCGGCGATCGAGTTGTATGATCTGGAGCCGTCTGACCGGACTCTGCAGTTTTCTTCCCTCAGCTTCGATATCGCGATCGAAGAAATCTTTCCCACGTGGATCGCGGGCGGCACGGTCGTCCTGCGCACAGAGGGAATGCCTCTGGCTGGCTCCGATTTTCTCCAATGGATTCGCCAGCGCGGCATAACAGTGCTGGATCTGCCTACGGCGTATTGGCATGAGTTGGTACGCGCACTGATGGAGACGGGCGAAAAGTTGCCCCCGAGCTTGCGTTTGTTAATCGTCGGCGGTGAAAAGGCTTCATCTTCGGCGTTCGCCTCATGGGTAGGCTGTGGCGGAGGTCGCGTCCGTTGGGTGAATACTTACGGTCCCACCGAAGCGAGCATCATTGTTACTTCGTACGAACCGGATCCCGCACAACCCGTCGCTGAGAATCTGCCAATCGGACGCGCGATCGCAAACACACGGCTCTACATATTGGATGAGCAACGAAAGCCGGTGCCGGTAGGCGCTCCCGGAGAGCTGTATATCAGCGGGCCGGGCGTGGCTCGCGGTTACCTGGGCCGTCCCGAGCTAACCGCGGAGAAGTTCATCGTCGATTCGTTTACCTCTGATTCGTTTACCTCCGAGCAGGGAAGGCGAATGTACAGGACCGGGGATTTGGCTCGTTACCTGCAGGACGGGAATATCGAGTTTCTGGGCCGTGCGGACTTCCAGGTGAAGATTCGCGGATTTCGTGTGGAACTCGGAGAAATCGAGGCCGTTCTGGAGAAACATCCGGGGGTCGCCTCAGCTGTGGTGGTGGCCCACGAATCGAATGGAGAAAAGCGATTGGCTGGTTACGTGATCGCAACCGATCCGAAGCCGAGTGGCGGGGAATTGAGCAAGTATTTGAAGGACTGGCTGCCGGAGTATATGGTTCCCGCCGACTTCGTTTTTCTGGAGACGATGCCGCTCACTCCAAATGGCAAAGTGGATCGGCGGGCGTTGCCGAGGCCGCAGGTCAGTACAGAAAGAGGAGCGGACTTCGTCGCTCCTCGCAATGAATTTGAGTCGATCATGACTCGCCAGTGGGAGCAGGTTCTGGGGAAGCGGCCGATCGGCGTGCGCGATAACTTCTTTGAGATTGGTGGACACTCGTTAGCGGCGGCGCGCCTGATGGGAATGGTCGGAAAGGAATTTGGTAAGAAACTGCTCTTAACAGACCTGCTACAGGCTCCAACGATCGAAGAATTGGTAGCGTTGGTGCGGCTCGAGACGCCATCCGCTGCGCGATCGGCTGTGATTGCGTTGCAGCCGCTGGGATCGAAGCCGCCGTTGTTTTTCGTTCACGGACTCGGCGGGAGCGTTCTGCGGTTTCGCGATCTCGCCCGTCACATGGCTCCCGGCCAGCCATTTTTCGGTATACAAGCCCAGGGCCTCGATGGCACGCAGCCTTGCCTGCAACGTGTCGAAGACATGGCGGATGTCTACCTGGAGCATTTGCGCTCGGCTCAACCGGAGGGGCCCTATTACTTGGGCGGCTATTCCTTCGGCGGTTACGTGGCGCTGGAAATGGCCCGGCGGCTGCAGGCCCAAGGGGAAGAAATAAGAGCGCTAGTCCTTCTTGATACCTACGCCGTGGAATCAAAATCCGTATTCGAGCGATTCCTCTCGCTTTCGACGGAGCAGAAGATCGCTTATTTGAAGCGAAGAATGCGGCGCTATCAAAAGGGAATCAAGAGGAGAATCGACTTTACGTTTCTTCCGGCGGCCGTCAAAAATGTTCGCCGAACCTTGGCTGCGGCGGAGAACAACTACAAGTTAGAGGCTTATTCCGGCCGGATTCTGTTGTTCCGCGCCAGCGAAAAGGGTCTGCGCGGACTGGAAGATCCGACCGGAGGATGGCACAAGTACGTGGCTGGCGGTCTTGAAGTCCATGAGATCGATGGCGATCACGGTGACGTCCTGGACGAACCCAACGTGGAATCGCTCGCGCGGGAACTGCGTGATTGCTTAGAGCGGGCGCAGTCGGAACCATCTTCTCGAGTTTCCACGAGCGAACCTTTGCCGCAACCGGATCTACAACTAAACTGAGTGCGGGCAAAACCCATCTCATATCTCATCTTATGAATCCAACAAAAACACCAAGAGAGCCCGGCGCGGTCGATCTCGCTGCTACGCATCACTCCAATCAACAGCAGAGCGCACAGGCATTGGCCGAACCGCCAGCTGTGAAACAGGATCAGCAGCCGTCGGGTAGCGAGTCCGTCTTTGCCATGTTTCGCAAATGGGCTGCCAAGGGCGGGCTTGCCATCATCGACTACGGACTCATTTCAGGGTCTAATTTTCTTTTGGGAATCTTGTTGGCGCGATGGCTGACGCCGAAAGAGTACGGCGCTTACGCGCTGTCGTTCAGTTTTTTCATACTGGCCGGCTTTCTCTACCAATCTCTTTTGCTGGAGCCATTATCAGTTTTTTCAGGAACCCTGTTTCGCGACAATCTTCGAGGCTACCTGAAAACCACGTTGTGGATTCATTGGGAACTCTCGCTGGTCATGTGTCTGCTCTTGGGCATGGCCGCGGTGGTGACGAGAGTGATTGGGCACTCCCCCGTGCTCGCGGTTGCGCTCGCCGGCATGACGGTCGCGACGCCTTTTATTCTCATGCACGGCCTGGCAAAGCGCAGCTTTTATCTAAGACTCTCGCCAGGGCCAGCGGCCTTCGCCTCGACCTTCTACTGCGCACTGGTGACCGGCGGAGTCTTCTTGGTTTTCCGCTGGGGACGGCTCTCGTCGTTCACCGCATTTCTGATCATGGGTTTGGCGGCACTGGTCAGCTGCCTCATCATGGTCTTCCAGTTGAACGCGGTACTAGCGCCGGAGACCGGGCGTCCACATCTGCGTGCCACATGGGGAAAGCATTGGGAGTATGGCCGCTGGGCACTAGCTACGTGCGTCGTGGGCTGGATTCCTAATTACTTTTACATTCCGCTGGTCAGCAGTTTTTCGGGAATGGCGGCTGCGGGTGAGCTCCGAGCTTTGATGAATCTCGCCGCTCCCGTGCTACAGACGTACGCAGCACTCTCCATGTTGTTTCTGCCCTATGCTGCACGAGTTCAAAATCAAAATGGACGGAAAGCAGCTGCCTCGCTGAATCGGAGGCTTGCGTTTTTATTCGTGGCCGGCTCGGTTGCATACTGGTCGGTTTTGATCCCGCTCAAACAGCCGTTGTTTCATTTCTTATACAACGGGAAATATATGGAATCGGCATATCTGATTCCGCTGTTCGCTTTGGAAACTACGATCTGGAGCGCGAGCCTGGGACCGGCGATTCTGTTGCGGGCAATGGAGTCTCCCCGTTCGCTGTTCATCGCGAATGGGGCTGCGAGCATGGTCGCGGTGCTCATCGGTATTCCAGCGACCCGCTATTTCGGCCTGCAGGGAGTGATCTGGAGCATGATCGGCGCGAACTTCCTGTATGTTGTGGTCGCCTTCATCTTGTTCGGACGAAAGATTACGGAACTGAAACCTCCCGATACGAAGCTTCAGGAATCGCTTTACGCACGGTAGGCCCCATGCCAAATGTGTTCGTGACCACAAGTTGGGACGATGAAGCTCACAGCGGCCTGAAAGTGGCTGAGTTGCTGGAACGCAGTCAGTTGCGCGGGACCTTTTACGTTCCTACGGGTCGGCTGGGAGAAGATTCCTTTTTCTCCGCAGCCGATCTGCGTACGCTTTGCGCGGCTGGTTTCGAGATCGGTGCTCACACTGTCTCCCATGCAATTCTCTCTGATCTCAACTCCCAAGAACTTGAGCGCGAGGTGAGTGAATGCAAGGCGGCCTTACAAGAAATCTTAGGAACGGAAATAAGAATGTTCTGTTATCCGCGCGGCCGATTCAACGCAAATGTAGTTAGCGCGCTGCAGCAGGCGGGATACGCGGGGGCGCGAAGCACGCAGATGCTGAGTTCGAGCGCCGCTTTTGGCCGATTTGCGATGCCTACTACTTTGCAGGCCTATCCTCATCACCGGTCGAACTACGTTCGCAATCTTGTGCGATTAAGAGCGGCCGGAGCTTTGTTGAAGTCGCTTCCAGATTTGGTCCGGTTCGAAGATTGGCTCCAACTCGGCAAAGCCACATTCGATCGCGTTGTCCGCAACGGCGGCGTATGGCATTTGTATGGGCATCCTTGGGAGATTGAGAAGTTAGGTTTGTGGCCTCAACTAAGCGAGATGCTCGAATACGTCAGCAATCGCAGCGGCGTGCAGTATGTCACGAACGGGCAGTTGTTGGCGTTGGTCAAGGGAGAGATGCCGGTCCAGAGCGAGAAGCTAGCGAAGACTCCTCCGCACAGCGTGGTCCATTAGCGATGGCGGAAACTCTATTCATCGAGGAACAGAAGCGCAGACTGCTGGAGCAGTACTTGCAGCAGCGCTCGAAAGAGCCAAGCGCTGAGGGGACGGTTCCGCGCCGCGATCCGGCAGCCGTAATCCCGCTGACCTTTGCGCAACAGCAGGTCTGGCTGCACGCGCAATTTGCTCCGAATGTTCCCGTCTACAACGAACCTTTCACCGTGCATCGTGAGGGGCCGCTCGATGTCGGTGCTTTGGAGCGCAGCTTCACTGAAATCATTCGCCGCCACGAAGCTTGGCGCACGACTTTCGATGTGGTCAACGGGCAGCCGGTGCAGGTCGTGCATCCGCCGTTTGCCATCAAACTGCCGGTGGATGACCTGAGATATCTGCCAGAGCCCGACCGGCTTGCGGCCGCGTTACTTCTGGCAACGGACGATGCACGCCAGCCCTTCGATCTGGGAAAGTTGCCGCTGCTTCGTGCCCGGTTGGTGCAACTAGCGGAGGAAGAGTACCGCCTCTTCGTCAATTGCCATCACCTGATCTTTGATGGTGTGACGGGTTACCAGGTCTTTCTGCCCGAACTGGTGCGCATGTATCAGGCATTCTCCAAATCTGGAGGCTCATCCTCGAACGGGTCGTCCTCCTCGCATGTGCTGCCGGATCTGCCATTTCAGTATGGCGATTATGCCGTGTGGCAGCGCGGGGTAATGCAGGGAAGAGATGTAAAACAGTGCGTCGACTATTGGTGCCGGCAGCTCGGCGGCGCTTTGCCTGTGCTCCAGTTGCCCACGGAGCGGCCGCGTTCGGCTGCGGAAACGTTTCACGGCGCGATGCAGTCTTTTGCGCTGTCGCGCCAACTCAGCGAAAGCCTCCGTGCTTTGAGCCGACAGCATGGCGTAACACTGTTCATGACGCTGTTGGCGGCCCTCGACACGCTGCTGTACCGCTATTCAGGCCAGGAGGACATCCTGGTGGGAAGTATCACTGCCGGCCGCAATCATCCCGGCACAGAAAAGTTGTTGGGATTCTTTTTGAACACTGTGGTCCTGCGAACCGACCTCAGCGGGGACCCTACGTTTCTGGAGCTGCTTGATCGGGTGCGCAAGACGACCATCGATGCCTTGTCCAATGATGACACACCTCTAGATCAGGTGTTGAAGGAGCTTCATCCCGATCGTGGACTTAGTCGCAATCCGCTATTCCGGGTGCTCCTGTCGTTAGAGCCATCGCTCTCCGAGGTTGAGCCGGGATGGAATCTGACCGCGATTGATGTCGAGACGCGGACCTCGAAATTTGATCTGTGCCTGGTGTTGGACGACCGCGCAGATGGCTTGTCCGGACGCCTTATCTACAGCACCGATCTTTTTGACCCGGCGACTATTTCGAACTTGGTCGACTGCTGGCAGACGCTCTTGCAGTCCGTCGTTGTGAACCCGGGAGCGCGCATCAGCAGTGTTCCGATTCTCTCCGAACACGAGAGTCATAAGCTGCGGGTGGAATTCAATCAAACTGAAAAACCTTATCCCCTAATTTTCGCGCACCAGCGATTCGAGCGGGCGGCAGAAAAGAATCCAGATGTAATTGCTCTAAAGTGTGGCGATCGCGAGCTCACTTACCGGGAACTTGATCATCGCGCGAACCAACTGGCTCATCATTTGCGAAGCTTGGGGGTGGGGCCCGAAGTTCTTGTTGCGCTAAGCGTCGAGCGTTCGCTGGAGATGATCGTCGGAATCTTGGGAACTCTGAAGGCGGGCGGCGCATACGTGCCGCTCGATCCTGCCTACCCGCGGGAACGGCTGGAGTTGATGCTCAGCGATTGCAGAGCCTCGGTTATTTTGACGCAGTCGCATCTACCTCCGATCGTACCGTCCTCTGGAGCGATGTGCGTGGTTAACCTGGACTCGGATTGGGAAGTAATCAAGAAGGAATCGGCGCAGGCTCCGGTCGTAGATCTCGAACCAGAAAATCTCGCCTACGTGATCTATACCTCGGGTTCGGCTGGCGCGCCCAAAGGCGTGCAGATCACGCACCGTAATCTCGCGCAGTCTACCAGCGCGCGGCTTGACTACTACAGGAGTACGGGCAATAACTTCCTTTTGCTTTCATCCTTTGCTTTTGACAGCTCGGTGGCGGCCATTTTTCATCCGCTCTGCTCAGGGGCGAGTCTTACTCTTCCTGCGCCAGAATTCAATTGGGAAGCGCGCCAAATTTCTGAACTGATTTCCCAGCATCAGATTTCGAACATCCTGTGTATTCCGTCGGTTTATGGTGACCTGCTGCAATCGGTCGATAGCGCCACGTTGACCTCACTCCGCACGGTCGTCTCGGCGGGTGAGTCTTGTTCGCCACATTTGGTAGAAATGCATCACAAGATGCTGCCCGGCGCGCAACTGTTTAACGAATACGGTCCAACCGAAGCGACGGTGTGGAGCACCGTCTATCGCTGTGACCTGGAGAACCTGACTTCGATGCGGCCGACGTCGATCCCGATTGGCCGCCCGATCGCGAACACCCAGCTCTACGTGCTCGATCGCAATCAGCAACTCGTGCCCAGCGGAGTTCCTGGAGAGCTCTACATCGCCGGCGAGGGCGTCGCGCGCGGCTATCTGAATCGTTCTGAACTTACCCACGAGAAATTTCTCCCAGTACCATTTACGGGAGGCTCGCGGGCGAGCATGTATCGAACCGGAGATCAGGTGCGGTATCTGCCCGATGGCAACCTGCAATTCCTGGGGCGAATGGATGAGCAGGTGAAGATTCGCGGAATGCGAATCGAGTTGGGAGAGATCGAAGCAATCCTCTGCGATCATCCCGACGTGAAGGAAGCTGTGGTCACGGTAGAGGACGACCACCATTTGACAGCGCATGTAGTCGCGAGCGAGCAATACGCAACTTCAGAAGCTGAGCTCGGCGCATTTCTAAAGTCGCGATTGCCCGCCTATATGGTTCCCTCGGCATTCACCTTCGTCTCCGCGTTGCCGCGCACCGCGAACGGAAAACTGGACCGTGCAGAGCTAACCCGCAGCCAGGTGAGCCCGGCGAAAGCAAGCACCGGGCCGACCGCGCCGCGTGATTCCATGGAGGCCCAGCTGCTCGCGATCTGGAAAGAAGTGCTGGGCACGGAGAGCGCCGATGTAACTCAGGATTTCTTCCAACTGGGCGGACATTCGCTGTTGGCCGCGAAGCTGCTTCATCGCATCGAGCAGGAATTCGATCAGTCGCTCTCGCTTGCTTTTGTTTTCCAGGCTCCTACCATTGAATTGATGGCAGATTGGTTGCGAAGTCCGAACCAGAGTCTACGCGCACGGACCATCATTGAGATTCAACCGAGAGGTTTGCACTCGCCGTTGTTCTGGGTTCGCGCCGGCCCGCGATTTCGACTGCTCGCCGAGAAACTCGGAGCCGACCAGCCATTTCTCGGCCTCGATATTCCATTCTCCGACGCGATCAAGCTTCCGACTCCATATCGGATCGAGGACATTGCCGCGTTCCTGCTCAGGGCCATGCGCGAGGTTCAATCGCATGGGCCCTACTTTCTTGCCGGACTTTGCGTCAACGCAGTCATTGCTTATGAAATGGCTCGGCAACTCTGCCAGCAAGGCGAAGAGTTGGCACTGCTCGCCATGTTCGACGCGCACAATCAGGCTTACTACAAGAGTCCCCTTCGAGACGGTCGTTATGCCGGGAGAATCAAATATCACTTAGCCAACATCGTCAATTCAGATCTCAAAGGAGGTTCGGCCTACATTTTCGATCGACTCGAGGAAGCCCGCCGCAAGCTGGAGAGAACCATTTGGCAGTTATCTTCGGATCAGGCAAATAATACGAGAGCGGGCAAAATGCATAACGCAGATGCTGTCATCCATCCCGCTTTCCACCGGTATGAGCCTGACGTTTATTCCGGAAAGATAGCTCTGTTCCAGTCGAGCGACTGGCCGAAGGGCGCCTATTTTGATTTCGCTCTCGGCTGGAAGGACTTGATTCGCGGTGGCGTCGATTTCCATCGAATCACTGGAGATCATCCGTCGATGTTCACCGAACCAAATGTGAACGAAGTAGCCGCAAGTCTCGCGGAATATCTTAACCATCCACGAGCAAATCGCTCAAAACATTGGGGGTAAAATCACATCCTGTCGCATAGAGACTTAGGTCCCTACTGGATAGAGTCTTTATGCCTGTGAGTAGCCTAAGTGGCTTAGACTTTCGTTACTAGGGCATTTGGCCCCTTGCAAGAATCTACAATGCCGTATACCTTCACACCAGTCATATTGGCCACGCACCCGAGGGATTGTGGCCTCCCCCCAAGGCTCACAAAAACGTCAACGCTCTGATTAAAATCACCGGCATTCAAGTCGAGGCAGGGTCGGTTTGTATTGCCAATCCTCTCCCGCGCGCTTTTTGGGGAGATGTAACTCAGAGGGCGGAGCTATATGGGCTGCGTGATTCGCCTGCTGAGCCGGAACGGAATTCGAAGATGGCGACTCGACTTTGCATTAGGTGGGTAAAGGGAATGCTCATGATGAAACGAATGCTACTAGGGCTAAACATCTTCATGCTCGCGGTCGCCGCCCTGTGTGGCGCTCAGAACACGGCGCAGGTCGTGAGTGCGAGTGCCGCTGGGCCTTCAGCCGACGTAAAGAGCGACCCACAATTTCAGTCGCGAAACCCGCGGTACAGCATTACCGCCGGCGATACTTTTGACGTGAACTTCGAGTTGAGTCCGGAGTTTAATCAGACGGTGACGGTTCAGCCCGATGGTTTCATCACCCTGAAGGGTGTTGGGGACGTTCATGTTGCCGGGCAAACGGTGCCGCAACTGACGCAGACTCTCAGGAATTCCTACGACAAGATTTTGAATGATCCCCTCATTTCCGTGGTCTTGAAGGATTTTGAGAAGCCGTACTTTACCGCGAGCGGACAGTTGAACCACCCTGGAAAATACGACATGCGAGGAACCGTGACGCTGACCGAAGCCATCGCCATGGCGGGCGGCTTCAACGATAGCGCAAAACATTCTCAAGTGTTGCTGTTCCGGCGCGTGAACGACCAGTGGCTCGAGGCGAAGATCTTCAACGTAAAGCAGATGATGAAACAGGGCAAGCTCGGGGAAGATCCAACTCTTCGTCCCGGCGACCAGCTATTCGTGCCCAAGAGCGCCTTGTCGAAGATCAAGCCGTTTATCCCGAACTCGGGCGTCGGCGCGTATGGAAATCTTGCCCCGTAGTCGTGGTTGAACGGTTTTGTCGGTCAGTGGCTTCAGGAGACAGATATGACGAATTACGAGTTCAGTTCGACACGAGGCAGCGGGCCCTTCGCCTTCACATTGCGCGATGCTTTTGCCGTTGCCTTCCGGCATAAGCGCGTTTTGGTTCTGTGCTTCAGCGGAGTGTTGCTGGGCACACTGCTGGCTGCGGTGCTGATGCCTCCGAACTACCGGGCGGAAACCCGGATCCTGGTCAAGCATGAGCGTGTCGATCCAGTCGTGTCGTCGGAGCAGAGCGCACCAGCACAAGGCCGTGACGAAGTCACGGAAGAGCAACTGAACTCAGAAGCCGCTCTCATCACCAGCGATGACGTACTGCGACAGACGGTATTGACCTGTGGCCTGCAGCGGCGCAAGAGCTTTTCGGGTTGGCTACTGCGGCGAAGCGAAGATGAAAAGATCGCGAAAGCGGTGGACGCTCTGAGCTCGAATCTCAAAGTCGAGCCGGTCAGAAAAAGCAACCTGATCAGTATCAGTTATGAATCCGGCGATCCAAAACAGGCTGCGGCTGTGTTGACGACTCTGGCCAAAGCTTACATCGACAAGCATCTTGAAGTTCACCGTCCGCCCGGACAGCTGAAGTTCTTCGAGCAGGAGACCGAACTCTACCGCCAGGATCTCGACAAAGCCGAGAACCAACTCAAGCAATTTGCACAGGAGCAAGGCGGCGTTGCGCCATTACTCGCCAGGGATATCACGCTGCAAAAGCTGAACGATTTCAATGCAAGCCTCCAGTCGACGCGAGCAGACTTGGCGGCCACGGAGCATCGGATCCACGATCTTGAGAAACAGTCAGGCAGTACTCCCGAGCGTTTGACCACGCAGGTGAAGGAGTCCGATGACGCCAGCGTTTTGCAGGGACTGAAGAGTGCTCTGCTCACCCTCGAATTGAAGCGCACGGAATTGCTGACCAAGTACCAGCCAAGTTATCGCCTGGTGCAAGAGGTGGACAAGCAGATTGCAGACACGCGCGATTCGATTGCCAGCGAAGAGAGCAAGCCGCTGCGCGACGCCGTGACCGACCAGAATCCAACCTTCTCTTGGATTGGAACGGAATTGGCCAAGGCCAAAGCCGATTACAGCGGGATGCAGGCCCGGGAAGCGGCGACTCAGGCGATCGTCACCATGTATCAGAACAATGCCCGCCAGTTGGAAGAAAAGGATCTGGCGCAGCATGATCTTGCCAGGACCGCCAAAGCTGATGAAGACAACTATCTGCTTTATCTGCGAAAACGGGAAGAAGCCCGCATGGCAGATGCACTCGACGAGCAGCGCATTCTCAATGTCGCCATCGTCGATAACCCTTCGGTACCCTCTTTGCCCACAGGGAATCGATTGCAATATGCCTTGCTCGGTCTTCTGCTCGCGTCCACGCTCAGCGTTGGCGTTGTTTTTACTATTGAGTACCTCGATCCTTCGTTGCGGACGCCGTCGGAAGTTATGTCGGAGTTAAACATTCCGGTACTGGCGGCCGTACCACAGAGAAGTGTCTATGGCGGCAAGGTCAATCTTGGCCATGCGGGGAACGGCAATGGCAACGGGAACGGCCGGAACGGGAACTATGGATCTCAGTCCCATACTATGCCCGGAGCGGTGACTGCGATGATGGACTCCATGGAAGACGATCAGAGATAGCCTTCCAAGCAGTCTTGCAAGAAACGTGTACGCGGAAGTTTTTTACTGCGATCCCCCAAACTGAACTATCGCAACAGATTTGGAGGTTCCTCAAGTTGGGCACCGATCACCGGAAAACGCTGTCAAACGTGGTGAAGATATGCGATATGGTCATCGTACTTCTGTGTTTTGGCCTCGCCACCAAGACAGTGTCGCACATCTTCAGTAAGCGAGTATCCTTTGGCGAATTCCTTGCCTTGAGGATCACAATTCAAAATTTCATTATCTTCTTGGGGATCTTGCTGCTGTGGCATCAGGTATTTCGATTCTTCGACATGTACCAATCGAGGCGTCTGTCCCGCAAGAGGGATGAGATTTTCGATATCGTCAAAGCAACTTCCGTGGGCACGGTCATGATGTATGCCACCGCTTTGGCCTTTCATGTGGAGATGATCAACTACGTGTTTGCGGGAGTGTTCTGGTTTTCCCTGACTGCAATTACGGGAGTTGACCGGTTGGGAGTGCGTCTCGTGCTCCGCTCGCTTCGAGTCAAAGGGAAAAACCTGCGCAATATACTCATCGTCGGCAGCAACGACGCGGCCGTCCAGTTCGCGCACAAAATCGAGGAGAGCCCCTGGCTCGGTTACCGCATTCTGGGCTTCGTCGACAATGAGTGGCCGGGTTTGGTGAAGTTCAAAGAGCAAGGCTACTCCGTCAGCTGCGGTTTCGACCAATTGCGCGGCTTTCTGCGTACTAACGTCGTGGACGAAGTGGTAGTGACTCTGCCGCTACGGTCCCTGCACTCCTATGCCTCTGAAATTGCCGAACTCTGTGAAGAGCAGGGAATTTTGGTGCGTGTCGTTTCCAATATCTTTGACCTAAAGCGCGCGCGTTCGAAAGCCGAGGAGTTCGAAGGCGAGTCTCACATCACCCACACTACGGGCACTGTCGTGGCCGGCTGGCCGGCGGTTGTCAAATGGTTGTTGGACTTTACGGCCTCTCTCGTGCTCCTCATTTTCTTGTTTCCGCTCTTCCTGGTCACTGCCCTGCTAATCAAACTGACGTCACCCGGCCCGATCTTCTTCCTGCAAGAGAGGCTCGGTTTGAACAAACGTCGGTTCAGGATTTATAAATTTCGAACCATGACTGCGGATGCAGAAAGCAGGATGAAGGAGATTGAGCATCTAAATGAACTCAGCGGCCCTGTTTTCAAGATTAAGAACGATCCTCGCATCACGACCATGGGAAAATTTCTTCGCAGCACCAGCATCGACGAACTGCCCCAGCTCTTTAACGTGCTGAAGGGTGATATGAGCCTGGTCGGCCCACGGCCCATGGCGGTGCGCGACTATGAGGGATTCAACGAAGACTGGCAACGCCGCCGTTTCAGCGTACGGCCCGGAATCACCTGCCTTTGGCAGGTGCTGGGAAGGAATTGCATCCCTTTCGAGCAGTGGATGGAATTGGACCTGCAATATATCGACCGCTGGTCTCTTTGGCTCGATGTGCAAATTCTGTTCAAGACCATTCCCGCGGTTCTGAGGGGCTCGGGCGCCAGCTAACCGCACGACCTGCATCTTTTCTACTTTGGCCTCGCGATGAACTCAGCACAGACCAATCCCCAGATTCCGGCAAAGCCGGGCCTCAGCCGCGGCACCGCAGCCTTAATCGCTGCGCTCGCCTTGGCAACTGTGGTCTTGTTTACGACCGCTGGGAATTTTCTTGCTGACCGGAACACGGCAACGGTCATCGTCGCTGCGCTGGTCTTCTTTGGGATGCTGGTTTTTGCGGTTGGCTACGGCAGAGCCCATCAGCAGCCGGCCAAGTGGCTCATCTTTATCGTATGGTGGGGGCTGCTCGTTTCGGAAGAGGTGTTCTCTTACCGCAGTGATATCGCTACAGTGAGCGGAGCCAACTTCGCCTCCGAGGCTTATGACCAGGCTGTCCTCTGGGTGATCGCCCTGATCGCCCTCATGGTTTTAGTTCTCAAATATCCTCAATCGCTGCGGGGGCTATTTCACGGAGACTACAAGTGGGTCAGCTGGCTCACGCTGGTTAGCGTATTGTCGTGTGCCTATTCGCCCAACCCCGCATTTTCGCTGGCCTGGGCGTTCAAGCTGGCGTTGGTAGTGCTGGTTGTTCACATCTGTTCACAACAGATCTCTCAACTCGCTGACCTGAGGTCCTTCATCAATGTGACGATCTGGGCCTTCGTCTTTCTCACTGTGTTGCCGACGCTGCGCTCCATATTTATTCCCGATCCAACCGGTGAGTACGGTTCAGGCGCCCTGGAACAGCGCTTTCGAGAAGCTCCAACAGGAATATCCGGGATTGCCGGTTTGCTCGCGGTCTTATGCCTGATGGTTTACTCGAAAGGTAAGCCGAAGTGGGCGCTCTGGGTGGGCGGCGGATCTCTGGTGATCATGGTCATCGCTGGCGGTAAGACCGGTATCGGCGCCGGGATCATTTCAGGCGTTTTGTTTTTTAGTCTACAAAAGCGCTTCAAGGCTGTTCTCGGATTCGTGGCCGCGACCGCAATCATCCTGGCGCTGGCGTTGAAGTTCACTTCTCTTTCGGAGTATGCGTCGACTTATCTTCAACTGGAGCAGGTTTCCAGTTTCACCGGCCGTACCGATTTGTGGGCGTTTGTCATGCCCTTTATCCTGCAGCATCCCATCCTTGGGCAGGGATTTATCGCGTCTCGATTCGTGGCCGTCATTCATCCCGACACGCCATTCAGCAGCAGCCACATGCACAACAGTTTTCTCGAGACTCTTTACAACAACGGACTGATAGGGCTCGTTTTGGTCCTCATGATCAATTACGTGATCGTTCGGAATCTTTGGCGAACGGTTCGCGCGTCCGCCTCACCAGAACTCCGTTACCTGGCCGTGGGGGCCATGGCTGCCTACATCAATCTGTTGATCAATGCGATGTTCAATGCAACTTTCGGCGGACGCCCGGATTGCTCCTACTTGATGCTGATCGCGATGGTGGTGATCAGCATTCAGCTCGTGAGACTGTCACAGTCGCCTGCTCCAGCGCGAGCGGCGCAGGCACGAGAACGCTTGGTGCCGCTCGTTGGCTCCCCAGTTCGAGCTTCAGGATTGAATCGAGTTCGCTGGTTTAATTAAGAGCATGACTATACTTCGCAAAGTCCGACACAAGATAGCCAAGAGCCCTATACACCAGCCCTTGACTTGGATTCGCCACCGCAGCCTTCGCCCGGCCGACGTATTCGTGGCCTCCTATCCTAGATCTGGCAATACGTGGCTGAGGTTCATGCTGTATGAAATTCTGGTTGGACAATCTTCAACTTTCACCAACGTTCATCAACTGGTTCCGGATATCGGCAAGCAAGGGAAAGCGTTGCCCGTTCTTGCGAACAACGGCCGGTTGATCAAAACCCATGAAGCCTATCTTCCTCTGTATCACAAGGCCATCTATCTGGTCCGGGATGCTCGTGACGTTGCACTTTCAGAATTTGCTTATCAGAAAGCGCTTGGCCTTGCCGAGGACAATTTTGAAACTTATCTGCCCCGATTTCTTCGCGGAGAAGTGAACCCGTTCGGGTCCTGGACCGCCCATGTGGACTCCTGGATGGATGCGAAAGATAAAGGTTACGCAGAGGTTTTGCTGGTGCGCTTTGACGAGATGCGTAGCCAGCCCGAAGACTCGCTCGCAGACATGATGGCGTTTCTCAATGTGCCGGTCGAGCGCGAGACCATTCGCCGGGCGGTGGCCAACAATTCCGTGGAGAAGATGCGGGATAAAGAGAAGGTGAACCCGCAAAAGGCTTCGGCCAAGGGACGTTTTATCCGCAGCGGCGCTGTCGGCGGCTGGCGCGAAAGATTTACTGACACCCAGGCGGAGCTCGTAGAGAAGTACGCCGGCAGCATTTTGACCCGCATCGGATTTGCCGAGGTCGAATCGCTGAATCGATAACGTACGATCGTTTGTTACAGCCATTTCAATCCTCCCCCGACAGTCTTTGTCGAAAACGTGGTCCCGGGATTCAGATTCAAAATTGTGGAGGAAGTTTGTGAGCTTTGACTTTCTGATGTCTCTCCGCCGCCGCTTCAGGCCGACCGTTGTGACCGTCAGTTTCTCTGTAGTGTGCCTCGCATTGGCACCGGCAGCGTTGTTGGCGCAAAACACGATCAGCACCTACGCCGGGGGCGGGACGTTTGGTACCACTGCTACTACAGTCGATCTTCCCGGTCCCAGCGGGGTCATTCGCGATAGCTCCCTGAACACATACATCGCGGCGCCCTATTCGACCTACGTCTTCAAAGTGAGCGGAAGCGCCGTCACTACTTTTGCGGGGCTGGGTCACGAACTTTATAGCGGAGATGGCGGCCTCGCTAACAAAGCGGGCCTGGATCTGCCCACGGCTTTGGCCATCGACACCAACGGAAATATCTATATCGCCGATCCCGGTGGTTCACGAATTCGCAAGGTCTCGGCGACGACCGGGAAGATTGTCACCGTGGTTGGGAGCGGAGCTAAGTGTGAGCCCTCTACTGGTAATTGCGGGGATGGCAAGGGTGCGACTGCATCCACCGCGGCTTTAAATCTTCCCAACGCGGTCGCGGTCGATGCCGCTGGAAACATCTACATTGCAGATTCTGCGGATCACCGAATCCGCGCGGCGAATGTGACCACGAGCCCGATTACGGTCGCGGGTGTGGTGATCCAGCCCGGGGATATCGCAACCATTGCCGGTAACGGAAATATCTGTTCTTCTTCAACCAGCGCCTGCGGCGACGGTGGCGTGGCAACCTCGGCGCAGTTGAATTTCCCCGAGGGCGTTGCCGTGGATAGCACAGGGAACATTTACATTGCGGACACGCGCGACAACCGCATCCGCGAAATCCTCAGCGGGTCCTCGACGATTAATACTTTTGCCGGCTCTGGAATCGCGTGCGTCTCCTCCAAAAGCTCATGCGGTAACGGCGGTGCGCTCCTCACTGCTGAATTCCATCTCCCGATGGGCTTGTTTATCGACCCTTCCAATAATCTCTACATTGCGGACTCCCTTGACCAGGAAGTTCGCTTCATCAACGTGACCGCCCCTTCCATCACGACTGTCGCGGGAAACGGTACTGAGGGCTTTAGTGGCGACTCCGGTCTGGCTACGGCGGCACAGCTCAATCTGCCCGGGAGCGTGTTTCTGGATAGCGCCAGCAATTTGCTGATTGCGGATTCAGGCAACCAGCGCGTGCGGATCGTAAGCGCAGGCAACATCTCCACCCTGGCGGGCGGAGGTACTGGCGGCGATGGAGGCTCGGCAACTACTGCAACATTCGCCAATCCTTACAACGTCGCCGAAGACGCCTCGGGTAATCTTTACATTGCCGACACGGCCAACAATCGAATCCGCATGGTCAATGCAAAGACGCTGGTGGTCAGCACGGTTGCGGGTACGGGCAACGCAGGATACACGGGAGATGGTGGTCTTGCCACCAGCGCTACTTTGGACGCCCCTGCTGCTGTTGCTGTGGATTCGTCGGGTAATATCTGGATCGCCGACACCGGGAACATGGTGATTCGAGAAGTGAGTGCGGCCACCTCCAATATTTCCACGGTGGCCGGCAATGGATCGTCGTGCCTGCCGCCGCCCAAAAGCTGCGGAGACGGTGGTCTGGCGAAGAATGCAAACTTGTCAGAACCGCTCGGCATCGCAGTAGATGCCGCCGGAGATCTGTACATTTCGGACTACACGGCACAGTACGTTCGCGTTGTCTCGGCGACGAGCCAGATCATCACTGCGGTTGCAGGCATTGGCCTGGTCGGCAATGCTGGAGACGGTGGTCCCGGCAAAGCCGCTAAGCTCGACCATCCCTTGGGTGTGGCCGTGGATGCGTCCGGCAATGTCTACATCTCGGATAGCCAGAACAACCGCGTCCGCTGGGTTTCCGGCGGCATCATTAACGCCTACGCGTTGAGTGGCGTCGCTCACCTGCAGGGAGATGGTGGTCCCAAACTGCTTGGCGGAATGTGGAATCCGCTGGAACTGGCGATGGATCCTTCCGGCAATCTGTTCATCGGCGGCGGCAATAACAGCGTTGTGCGAAGAGTGGATGCGCTGACCGCTACCATCGGAACCGTCGCTGGATTTTTGCCCAAAGGCACGGGCGGCTACAGCGGCGATGGCGGTCCGGCTACATCGGCGAAGCTATCCAACATCGGTCTCACCGTGGATGGGCAATCAAACCTGTACATTGCCGATGCTGGCAATAATCGCATCCGTCTGGTTCATCTCACTCCGGCCGGAACTGCCACACCGCCGTCACTCATCTTTCCTCCGACTCCCCTTCATCAAAATAGTGCGACCCAGTCGGTAACGCTCGAGAGTTCGGGCGGAATCGATCTGGATCTCGCCAGCATTACCTTTATCGGGAAGAACACCAGTGAATTCAGCGAGACGGATAACTGCGGCAGCCCGACGAACCTGGGCGTAGATGTCACTTGCACGGTGACGGTCACATTTACCCCGCTGAGCTACGCACTTCGAACCGCAACCATGGTCTTCAATGACAATGGTCCTGGTGGTTCGCAGACGGTCACGCTGAGCGGTTACGGTCCCTACTTCACCCCCTCAATGTCGCCCACGTCGATCACCGTCAGCCCAGGGTCAGCCGGGGTGTCAACCGTGACAGTCACGCCCTTCGGCGATTTCAATGGCGTGATCAATTTAACTTGCAGCGGTGCGCCCGCCAATTCGACTTGTTCGATTTCGCCCAAGTCCGTCACCTTGGATGGCACGGACACACCGCAAACTGCGACCGTCACGCTCACGACTACGGCCTCGGTCGCGCCAGGTGCCTACAAGTTGACTGTGAAAGGCACGTTCATCCAGGGAGGCGGCCAATTGGGCTACTCGACGACCTTACAGGTAACGATTCCCTAGCAGTCCGTTGGTAACCACTCGCGTGGTTACTAAAGGTTCTCTGTCGCGGGTCGGAGACGCTTTTATGACGGGTTTCGAAATTCGAAGTAGGGCAGAACGACTCCTTGACACCTCATGGAGGGGCTGGCATATTGGAACCATTGCTTGGGCTTGTTTGACCTCCTCCTTCATGCGACTCACGTTTCGTCTCAGCATTTTGCACGGCAACTTCCTTCAATAGAGGGATTCAGCCAGCTCTAAAAGCCCCCCAACACTATCGATCGCACAGCGGGCGTGCGACGTCAATTTAGAACACGGAAAGAGATTCACCCGAAATGATGCCGCTGCAGGTAGAACCCACAACTCAGGCCCCTGGCATTTCATTGACGAAGAAAATTGTCTTCTCTCTGATCTCCTGGGTATTCCTGATGTTCGTTCTGGCCTGTATCGGGGAAGTTTTCTTGCGCGTGGCGCCGATGGGAAAGTTTCAGAGTTCCCCCTTCCGCCAGTATGACCCGAATGTTGGGATCGCCTTGGTTCCCAACAAGACGATTCATCACAACAAGGGTTGCTTTCAGGGAGTGGTCGAAACCAACAGCTTTGGCATGCGCGACCGCGCACGGACGTTGGATAAGCCTGCCGGCGACTTCCGGATCGCCATGCTGGGAGACTCCGTGATCGAAGGGGTTCACGTCCAGCCGAACGAAGTCGTGAACATTCAGCTGGAGAAAATCCTCCGGGCAAAGGGTTACAACGCGGAAGTTCTGAATTTCGGAGTTGAAGGGATTGGCACAACGCAAGAGCTTTTGATTTACCAAGAGAAAGTTCGGCAGTTTCATCCTGACCTTGTGCTGCTGACTTTTACCTCGAATGATGTGATGAATAACTCGTCCATCATTCAGCCGGAAGTGTATGGAATCCAAACCTGGTATGCGCCGTATTACGACCTGGGTTCAGATGGAAATCTGATTTTTCGTCCGGTGCAGAAGCGATGGTTCAATGGGCCCCGAACCTGGCTCGAGAATCACTCCGTGCTCCTTTATTACCTGGAGCGGATTTGGTTCAGCATCGATTACGCTCCTACCAAATGGGATGGAATCCCGGTTTTCTACGGCTCGTATGGAGATCCTCTGAGTCCTGACTGGACCAAGGCTTGGCAGGTCACCGACAAGGTAATGGGGTTGACCAAGAAAACCGTCGAGGCGGACGGAGCGAAGTTCATGGCCGTAACCTGGGCGGATTTTTGGGAAGTGGATCCGAATTGGCGCCCACGCTTGGAAAAAGAGATTGGCGCAAAACTGCCGCCTGAGTTGAATCCTCCGAAGGCGCACGAACGGCTGGAAGAGATCTATCGAAAGAACGGAATTACCTACGACTTTCTTACGTCATACATGCAGAGCTATCGCGATGAGCATCATCTGCAATGGCCCTATTTTTCGTTTACATGCAATCCCCACTACAGCGCGTTAGGTCACGCCGTCGTGGCTCAGGGGATTTTCGAAAAACTGCAACAACGCGGAATGCTTCCACCACTGGCAGGCGCTGCGGCTTCCGTGGCAACCGTGCAGTAAGCACTCCGGCAATGGGTCGGACGAATTCGAAGGAGAGATCATGAAATTCGTACAAAGTACAGTTCGACGCTTTGGCATCGCGGGCGAACTGCTTTCATTCTTCGTGGGTAACAAGCGCTGGTGGCTGCTGCCTGTGATTTTGAGCCTCTTCCTTTTGGGAGCGCTCATTGTAGTGGCCCAGAGTTCAGCCATTGCTCCATTCATCTACACGCTGTTCTAGGAGAAAAAATGCTGAAGGCGTTAAAGAGTCTGTGGGAAGGCTGGAAGAAAATTGCGCACAAGATTGGCAATTTCCAGGCCCGTGTCCTGCTGACGGTCTTCTATGCGGTGCTGGTCCTGCCGTTTGGATTAGCTGCCCGCTTATTTTCGGATCCGTTGCGCATCAAGAAGCGCCCGACCGAGTGGCTGGATCATCCCGACGAGCCCACTGATATGGCGTGGGCCAGAAAGCAGTAACCTTGTACATTCTAGGAATTTCCTGTTATTACCACGACGCGGCGGCGGTGCTGTTGCGGGACGGCCAATTGGTGGCGGCTGCGGAAGAAGAACGCTTCACGCGGATCAAGCACGATTTCGATTATCCCAAGCAGGCCATCAAGTTCTGCCTGGATCAGGCTGGAATTCAGGGCAGCGATCTCGATTACGTAGTCTTCTTCGAAAAGCCGTTTCGCAAGTTGGACCGCATCCTCATGTCGGTGCTACAGACCTACCCGCAATCGTGGAAGGTCTTCCGCGAGTCCATGGTTACCTGGATCGTCGACAAGCTGTGGGTAGCGTCGACTTTGCAAATAGAATTGGGAGTGAGCAAGGACAAGGTTCTGTTCAGCGAACATCACCTTTCCCACGCGGCAAGCGCATATCTCTGTTCGCCTTTTGACGAGGCAGCAATCCTGACCGTCGACGGAGTCGGCGAGTGGATTACCGCGACCTGCGGCGTAGGGCGAGGAAATGAAATCAAGCTGACCAAGCAGATCGACTTTCCGCACTCGATCGGTTTGCTATACAGCGCATTCACCGCTTTTCTCGGCTTCGAAGTAAATGAAGGCGAGTACAAAGTGATGGGCATGGCGTCGTACGGCCAGCCGCGCTATGTCGACAAAGTATGGAAAACGGTTCACCAAAACCAGGACGGAAGTTTCGCCCTGGACATGGACTACTTCAGTTTCCACCATTCGACCGACCGGACATACAGCCGGAAATTCTCCGCCCTCTTCGGAGAGCCGCGCCCGCCAAAAATGCTGTTCTTTACCGAGGGCACGGGCTTTCCGCAGTATTTTGGAACTCCACCGGCAAACTTCAAAGAACTGTCGGATCAGAATCAGCACTATGCCGATATCGCAGCCAGCATTCAGAAGGTGACGGAAGAACTGTTGCTGGGCATGGCGCGGAATCTTCACAAAACCACGGGCCTCAAGAAGCTGTGCATGGCAGGCGGCGTTGCCCTGAATAGCGTGGCCAATACCAGAATCCTGAACGAAACTCCGTTCGAGGAGTTGTACATTCAACCCGCGGCCGGCGACGGAGGCGGTGCGCTGGGTGCGGCCCTGTGGGTGTACAACACTCTGCTCGGCAACCCGCGCAACTTCACCATGCAGCACGCGTACTGGGGACGGTCGAACTCCGATAGTGAAATCGGAGACTTCCTCAAGCAAAACAATATCCCGCACACCTACTTCGATTGCCAGGACGCGCTGCTCGATCAAGTAGTGGAACGCCTGATCAGCGGTAAGGTGGTTGGGTGGGCGCAAGGCCGCTTCGAGTGGGGTCCGCGAGCCCTCGGCAGTCGATCGATTTTGGCCGATCCGCGCAATCCGAACATGAAGGACATCGTGAACTCGAAGATCAAGTTTCGCGAGCCTTACCGTCCGTTCGCGCCATCAGTGCTGGCCGAGTGCGCGGAAAAATATTTCGAACTACCGAACGCCGCGCAGAAAAATCCCGCGCGTTACATGTTGTACGTCGTGCCCGTGAGGGAAGAACAGAAGTCCACTCTGCCCGCGATCACGCACGTGGATGGAACCGGGCGGTTGCAGACGGTTTTTCGCGAGCATAGTCCGCGCTATTACTCTTTGATCGAGCGCTTCGGCCAGTCCACGGGTGTTCCCATCGTGCTCAACACTTCGTTCAATTTGAAGGGTGAGCCGATCGTAAATACTCCAGCGAACGCGTTCAGTACATTTTCCAAGAGCGGTATGGATTCTCTGATTCTGGAGAACTTCATCCTCGACAAGTCGGAGACCTAATTCGGTCATTGTTTCTACAGTGATGAAAATGCACGACACCATGACGACGATGGAACCCGCTGAGGCCAAGAATCGCAAGCCCAGCATTCCCAGCTTTCGCGTGCTGGGAGTTCGGGTCAACGCCGTGCAAATTCCCGACATCATCGCCGTCATCGAACGATGGGTGCGGGATCGGGATGCCACCAACTATATTGCGGTTACCGGAATGCACGGAGTCGCTGAATCCAGGAACGATGCTCGCTTTCGCGACATTCTCAACGCTGCGGGCCTGGTGATCCCCGATGGCATGCCTCTGGTATGGCTTGGCCGCCTGCAGGGACACAGCGAATTAGAGCGCCGCACTCCGGGATCAGAAGTGATGGAAGCGTTCTTCCAAGCGACCGGATCGAAGTACAGCCACTTTTTCTACGGCGGCGTTCCCGGCATCGCCGATCTGTTGGCGAGAACGGAGCACGAACGGCACGGAATCCGAGTTGTGGGAACATACTGCCCGCCCTTTCGCCCGCTTACGGAAGCTGAAGAGAAGGAAGTACAGTCCATTGTCCGCGCGGCCAATCCCGATATTCTCTGGGTTGGCCTCAGCACTCCGAAACAGGAAAAGTGGATGTACGAGCACCGGGACAAACTTCAAGTGCCGGTGATGTTAGGCGTGGGCGCAGCGTTCGACATGAACACGGGTCGGCTGAGGCGCGCTCCGCTGTGGATGCAGAATAGCGGACTCGAGTGGCTCTTCCGTCTGGTGATTGAGCCACGCCGGCTGTGGCGCCGATATCTCATCGACGGTTCCCGGTTTGCATGGGCGGTGTGGTTGGAGCACGTCCTTCCCCGGATATTCCGGAGGCCGGTGCCAGACACGGCTCAGATTTCAGAATGATCGCAAGTACTTGCAAAAACGAATTGCAGTCGATTCAGATTTCTTAAATCAGTCAGGAGGCTATGGGGATGAGCAGACAGAAGCGGATTTTGGTAACGGGCGCGGGAGGATTCATTGGGCATCACCTCGTAAAAAGACTGAAGAGGGATGGCCACTGGGTCCGGGGCGCCGACATTAAATATCCCGAATATGAGTCCAGTGCCGCGGATCAGTTCGAGATTCTGGATCTTCGCAAGGTCGAGCATTGCGAACTGGCCACGCGTGACGGCCTCGATGAGGTCTACAACCTCGCGGCCGACATGGGCGGCATTGGCTACATCACCGCGTTCCATGCCGATATCAGCCGCAACAACATTCTCATCAACGCCCATATGCTCGAAGCCGCGCGGCAAAACGGCGTGAAGCGCTTCCTGTTTTCTTCCTCCGCCTGCGTCTACAACCAGGCGAAACAGAAGGATCCCAACGTCACTGCATTGCGCGAAGAAGATGCTTATCCTGCCGATCCCGAACCTGGGTATGGATGGGAAAAACTGTTTGCCGAAGAGCTTTGCCGTTACTACTACAAAGATTATGGTTTCGAAACGTCGATCGTGCGTTTCCACAACGTCTACGGTCCGCTCGGAACTTACGAAGGCGGAAAAGAAAAGGCTCCCGCAGCCATCAGCCGCAAAGTTGCTTTGGCGCAAAGTGGCGATGAGATCGAAGTTTGGGGCGATGGTGAGCAGACGCGTTCGTTCATGCATGTCGACGATTGCGTCGAGGGCCTGATTCGCCTGATGGCTTCGGGTTATCGCGAGCCGCTGAATCTTGGCACCGATGAGCTGGTCACGATCAATGAGTTGGTCGACCTGGTTGCGAAAGTGGCTGGCAAGAAAATCAACAAACGTCACAACCTCACCGGACCGCAAGGTGTGCGTGGCCGCAACAGCGACAACACTCGCTTGCGTGAGGTGCTGGGTTGGGAGCCGTCCATCCGCCTGGAGCAAGGCTTGGCGAACACTTATCCGTGGATCGCTTCCCAGGTACAGCAGGCTGCTCCGGTTACCGCTGACGCCAAATGATGAGCTGGCTGGATTCCTATATGTCGAGTACTGCCGAATCCGGACCTCTGTTCGTTATAGGAATGTGGCGCTCCGGAACCTCGCTGCTCTACACTTTGCTCAATCAGCATCCGCAGATCGCTCTCATGTACGAGGGCGATCTGCCGCTTTTGCGTCCGCTCTTTCCCCGCAAAGGCAGCAAGAAGGGCTGGTTGGCAAGATGGGAATTTTGGAATTCCGCTCTTTCCCGTCACCGCATCCGCACCGATAAAATCCCTACTATCGTCCCGGATCTCCCTACCGGCGCGATGGCTGTTTGGAAGGAGTATGCCGGCCCGGCTGCGGTCTTCGGTGAAAAATCGCCAGACTACTTCGATTCCTTACAGACGTTGGCGCGTGAGTTTCCCGGCGCCCGCTTCATTATCATCTGGAGAAATCCGGCGGACATTTGCCGCAGCATTATTCGGGCGCGCAAGGGCTCTTCGTTTTTTTCCAAGCCCGGAATTGCGCACAGAGCGATTCTTGGCTCTCATAAGCTGAAGCAAGAGTGCGATGCGCTGTTGGGTCAGAAGTTCCCCGTGCACCAGATTCAATACGAAGAAATGGTGCAGGATTCAACCAAGGTGATGACCGGCGTCTGTGATTTTCTCGGGATACCCTTCGATTCCAAGATGTGTTCGCTGCAGGGTTCTGACCGTTCCGCAATCTATGAAGGTTCTCACCACGAATTGGTCAAGCAGGAAGAAATCTTATCCTCCACCATGCGCGAGGAAGTTTTGCCGCCGCGCCTGAAGCGGAAAATTGATCGGTACGTTAGCTACTGGAAGAGCCAATACCGCAGTGCCTGGCCGCAGTACCCGGAATCACAGCCATCGATTTCTGGATATCCCAGCGCAGTGCAGAGGTTTCTGGACGACGTACTGTTTCGTGGTTTGCGGATACTGGATGGATTCACAGCCTTTGTCTACTGCCACGCTCCCATCCGTTGGCTGGATCGATACCGTTCGTTCAAGCGCCGGCGCTATCAGAGTGCTGACGCCAAGCAGCCGCAGTCAGCCCAGCCTGCCTCAAACGCCGAGACGCTGCGACGGGTAGAAGTATCGGGATTGAAATAAGTCTTCTGCGGATATGCGCATCCTCGGATTATCGTCGTTTACCCATGACACCTCAGCCGCATTGCTTGAGGATGGCGTGGTTCGCGCCGCGGTGGAGGAAAGTAAACTCCTGCGTACGAAGAGCACGAGCGGCCTACCGGATGCCGCCATTCAATTCTGTTTGCGAACCGCTGGCGTAACCTGGCGCGATCTCGACTACGTAGCTGTGTCCAGCCGGCCCTTGCATGGGTGGCTTCGCCGGTCCCTGGCGGGCGCAAGAATTTTTCCTTTATCCCCAATAGCGGCCGCCTATTGCCAGGTCGGTGAGATCGGCCGTGTGGCGCGTGAGTTGGGCAATTTCCGGACTCTGCGTCATCCTAATGAGGTACATGCTGCAAAAGTTGTCGAGTTCGAACATCATCTCTGCCATGCAGCCAACGCCTTCTTCCTGTCGCCGTTTGACCGCGCTTTGATTCTTACCATGGACGAAGAAGGCGATGGCAGGTCTGCCATGCTCGCTGTGGGCACGGGAAACCGCATCCGAGCCGTGCGCAGCATGCAATACCCGCATTCTCTAGCCTGGCTCTATTCCCAGGTGACCAGCCTTCTGGGATTTACTCCGCACGCAGATGAACACAAGACGCAGTGGCTCAGCCTCGAGGGCAAGCCGGAGTATCGCGACGTTTTTCATGACATGTTGCGCAAGAGCGCCGATGGTTTGCCCCGCGTTGATCCGAGCTACCTCAGCTACGGGGCGGGTGGGCACTTTGTCTTGTCATCGAAGTTTCGTCTGCGAATCGGAATGGCGGACCCAGACGATTCATTGAGCGACGAGCAGCGACGCGCCCTGGCCGCAACTGTTCAGCAAGTCTGTACTGAGATCGTTATCGCGAGCGTGGATAGGTTTCGAAAGCAGCAGGGAATCGATGCCGTTTGTCTGGCTGGTGGTTTATTTCAGAATCCGCTGCTGGTTCACGCGCTCGAACAAAGTCTGGGACTGAATCAGGTTTTTGTGCCGCCTGCTTCTGGAAACGCTGGATGCTCGGTAGGCGCTGCGCTGCTTCTGCATCATCATGTGCTAGGCGCCCCGCGCACGGGAACCAGTAACAGCGTCTATCTTGGACCTTCGTACAAGCGGGCCGAGATCAAAGATATCCTGGACAACTGCAAGGCGCGGGCTTCGCTGCAGACGACCGAGGAGCGCAGGTCCGACGCTTTGGTAGAGCTTCTGCAAGCGGGCAAGATCATCGCGTGGTTTCAAGGCGCGGCGGAATTCGGTCCGCGCGCGCTTGGCAACCGCAGTGTCCTGGCTTCTCCCTGGGCTCCTTACGTCAAAGAAAATCTCAACGACTTTATCAAGCATCGGGAGTGGTTCCGGCCTTTTGCCCTGTCGATTCCCGAGGAGGATGCTCCGAACTATTTCGAGTGTTCTCGTCTTTGCCGCTCGATGAGTTCGATGGCGCGAGTGCGTCCCGACGTGCAGTGTCTGCCGGAGGCCTTTGTGCTGCCGGGAAACATTGTTCGCTTACATTTAGTGGAGAGGCGCGCCAACCCGGAGCTATGGGGTTTGCTGAAGCATTTTGGCTTGTATGCTCCGGCGCCGATCCTCATCAACACATCATTTAATCTTTTCGGCGAACCGCTGGTCGTGAGTCCTCTCGATGCGATTCGGAGCTATCACTGCTCCGGCATCGATGCTTTGATGATCAATAATTTTCTACTGTCCAAGGTTCCATTCCAAGGTCGAACTAAAACGCTGGAGTATTCCGGCGCAAAGGTCTCCACCTAGAATTCTCCCTGGCTCTTCACCCTTCTGAATTGCCAGGCCCTCACGCTTGGCCGCCTGCCCCGTAGACTCTCCAGTTGGTCACAAAATGCCCACGGAGCGATCTCTGCTCCAAACGTCGAACTCCAGAACAGTCAGGCTATGCGGCCTGGCTGTCCTGGAGCCGACGCGGAGTAGCAACCAGGCTAAGCTATTGATTCTCCAGCAGGATTGGCTTAATCCCGATCTGCACGGTTGAGCCGGTTGTCTTGGCCTTTACGCCCGTGAGATCGAGAGAATAATCGTAGCCGGCTGGCATGGCGAAGCTTGAGGTGGAACAGCTTCCATCGTTGCACGACTGCGACGTATCCCATACCGCGATTGCCTTGTAGCCGCCCGGCCGCGTGTAGCCACACTGCCATACCGTTCCAGCGGCCACGCACGGGGAACTCAAGGTCGCTCCCACCATCCATTCAGTCATTTCGTTGTAAGTCGTTCCGCCGATCTGGGTACCGCTCGACTCAAACCAGAACGGCGTCGTCGCTCCATCCCACGCGTACCAGTAGGATCGCGCAACGCCAATCGACTGCATCAGAATTTCGAAGCGGGCGATCCATGCCGCCTCCTGGTCGGGATCGGTGATTGTAACCTTCGCGCCGAACCCTCCCTCCGAGCTGATCAGCGGCTTTCCCTGCTGATTTGCCGCGGCCAGCACGTTCTGCAACGGCGCGGCATCGGTGACGGCATTCTCCGGCGGTTGTGGCCATTGCACATATCCGTGATAAGAAATCACGTCCACATACTGGCCGCCTCCCGCGGTCAGGAACTCGTTCATCGCCGTGGCCACGTTAATGCCGGTGTCGGTCACATAGGCAGGCGTTGTAATTTGAGCCGAAGGATCGATCGCCTTCTGCGTGTACGTGCTCAGTGAACTGCACCCTGTCCCGATGATGATGCACCGGGCATCTTGCGACATTCTCACCAATTGAGCGGTCGTGCCCTGCCACATAATGGGCGCAGTGGGTTCGTTCCAGATCTCGTAGTACTTGATTTCGCCCTTGTAGCGCGAAGCCAGAGCCGTCACCCAATCGATATAGTGCTGATCCGCCCCGGTGCCGTCCGCGTTGAGATCGGCGGGTGGGAAGCACTGACCAGGACCTCCCTGGCCGGGCTGGTTGAAGCTGCACACCGAGTCGCCCTCTCCAGAGCCGCAGGCTTTATCGGTGCCGGCACACTGCGCCCAGGGTGGAGTGCGCGCCAAGTCAAACAAGATGTCGACGTGGTTGGCCAGCGCTGTGTTGATGCGCGTATCGGCCAATTTCCAATCGAACACTCCGGGAGCGGTATTGATTTGTGCCCATTGTATGTCGCTATCCCAGAACCGCTGCGCGCCGAAAGAAATGTTGGGCCACGGCGAGTTGGGATAGTCGATGTGGAGGCCAAAGAACGTCAGTGGGATTTCCTGGCCTACGGCCGAGCCGCTGACCGTGAAGTAAAAGCTTTGCTGGTCGCGATTCGTCCCTTGATCCGTCACTTTTAGCGAGAGGGGAAATGTCCCCACTTGCGTCGGTGTTCCGGAAAGAACGCCTGACGAACTGAGGCTCAGTCCTGTCGGCAGCGGTCCGGAGAGCAGAGTCCACGAATATGGAGGAAATCCTCCAGTTGCGCTCATCGCGAAAGAGAAAGGTGACCCTACAGGTGTGATCGGCAGCCCCGGAGTCACAATGGTGAGCGCGGCTGATGTCGGGGGCATAATCGTTACGTTTGCGTGCGCCGCTCGATTGGGGTCCGCCACGCTGGTTGCCGTCACCGTGCCCCAGGCTTGTTTGTACACGGCGGGCGCTGTAAGTAGCCCCTTGCTGGAAATCGTGCCCAGCGTTGTAGTCCACGTAACTGCAGGATTGGTCGAGTTCTCCGTAATTCCTGTGAATTGCTGAGTGGAGGACGAAGTCACGGTTGCGGTGCCGGGAGTGATCGTAACGCTGACTGGCGGCATCACCGTGACAGTGGCCCTCGCCGATTTCGTCGGATCTGCAACGCTTGTCGCTGTGATGTTAACCGTCGTGTTTTGCGTTACGTTCGGCGAAGTAAACATGCCTCCGCCAGAGATCATTCCTGCCGTAGCTGTCCACGTCACTTGCGTTCGCTGAGTGTTGCTGACCGTGGCCTCGAAAACCTGTTGCTTCGACGCATTCATCATTACGCTGGTCGGACTCATCGTAACGCTCACCGGCGGCGTCACGGTCACAACTGCGGTTGCCGATTTGCTCGTATCGGCGAGACTTGTTGCCGTCACGGACACTGTCGTATCTGACGTCACCTTGGGTGCGGTAAACAATCCCGAACCGGAAATGGATCCCTGGGTGGCTGACCATTTCACGGAACCATCCGTGGTTCCCGAGACCTTGTCCGTAAACTGCTGGGTCAGCGTGGAAGCAACAGTTGCCGTCGTCGGACTGACGTAGACCTGGATCGTCTGACTCGCGCTGGCAAGGTTTCCGCCAGCGCCAATGAAAGCGCAAAATATGATTGCGAAAAATGCTACTGTTTGGAGCTTGAACTCGGCGGCCCGGCGAAAAGCCTTGCGGGCCTGAAGAATGGACACGGGGGACATGGCAATCCTCAAGAAGACGATTTGTTTTTGCGGTCTTTTCCACTTTATGGAGGGCAGACGATTGGAACTAGGTGCCGAAGGGACACATTTAGGCATGGCCTGACGTACACGCCTTTAAGTCTGCGGGAGGCGCGAAGACAAGGAGTTCAGCTATCGAGCTAGCCCGATTGGCGTAGTCCAAGGCGCGCGACTTACGGGCTTTCGAGAAGGATCGGCTCCACGCCGATCGGCGCGGTCGATCCGGTCGCAATCGAGTGCGTTCCGCCTTGCAGGTCCTCGTAGGTGGTGTAGACGGAACTGGGAGTGAAGTTAGTATTAAAAGTGCAGACTTCGCTGCCGGTGGCGTTGCTGCAACTTTGCGACGAATCCCAAGCTGCCTCCGCCTGTGCGCCACTGGCTAACGTAAAACCACAGGTCCAAACCGTCCCCGACGACGTACACGGACCGGTCGCAGTGGCGCCTTTCAGCCAGCTGTAGAGCGTTGAGTAATCAATGCCGGCTTGATCCAATCCTCCGCCTGCGAGGGTGAGGGTCCCAACGTTCGTAGCTCCGTATTCGAACCAGTTCACGCGCTGAATTCCAAGTCCAGCCTGCAGCAGGTAAGCTTTCGCCAGCCATCCCGCTTGCGTATAGGGATCCGTTACATCGGCCGACGAATAGCCGAGCTCGGTATCCCAAATCGGTTTCGAGGAGAAGCCGGCGTCGGATGCTACGGGTTCTATCGACTGCGCGACCGTGAGAACGCCTTCCACGGGATCGCCCGGTTCTACGTAACCATGAAATCCAATAATGTCCGCGTACTGCCCACCTCCCGCCTGCAGATATGCAGTCATCCACCCACTGGGGGAATTTAAAGCGGTGTTCGTTTCATCCGAAGTAGTCACCGGCGGGGGCGTCAGCATCTGTGAGGTCGGATCAATCCCGGTGGCGGGATAGGTAGTCAGGGAGTTGCAATTGGTTCCCACGATCACGCAACGGGCATCCTGGGCCATCCGCGCTAATTGAGGAAGCGTTCCGCTCCAAAAAGGAGTGTTATTTGGCTCGTTCCATATTTCCCAGTAGTGGATCTTAGGCAGACTGTCGCTGTTGACGTGCTGCGCCAGGGCAGTTACAAAGTTTGTGAATGCGGCATCGGTTCCCGTTCCGTCAGCGCACACGTCAGTTGGCGGATCGCATGACCCCGGAGGGTGGCCGCTGCTTGAGTTGAAAGCGCAGGCGTCGGTCGGATCGCTCGAAATATATTTCGGAACGGAATAAATAGTGAACATGATCTGGTAGTCGCCAGCCAGGTTCCCAACCTCGTTCTGCTGATACAAAGTTCGCCACAGGTCGAGCGTGCTGAAATCGTATTGGCCGTTGCCCTGGTCCATATCGGACCAGCGGGTCTCGGTAGACAACATTCTGATCGTGCCAAACGGAATGTAATTACTTGTGCCGAAAGCAGGCCATGGCAACGTTGGCGGGGTGGCGATCGCCCCGACGTCGATGTGCATGCCAAAGTATTGCGGCGACAGCGCCGAAAGAGCCTGAGCCGAGGCGGTCGCGACCGCAGCCTTCGCGGCCGGTGCCACCGACGCCGCCGATCCTGAGCAACTCGGAGGCGTAGGCCCAGTCGACGCCGGTGTCGAAGCCGTGCCTCCTCCGCATGCAACCAGAGAGATTGCAAAAACCAGCCCCGCGACCAGTTGGAAAGAGGTTCTGAACGCCCCAAGATGCGATCCGACGCGAGATGCGCCCCAAGTACTCATATTTTGCAGCTCAACGCAATCGTCATTCTTACACCCTATCTCACGCGATTGTTGTATAGAAAGGACATCGCCACAGAATAGTGGCAACCCCTGGCAGCGCAAAAAGTTTCGCCGCAAGAATAATGATTTGACAGCGTTAATGCCGCACGGTGCAATGCGCAATTGTGTCATTGCTGATTGCGGTTGACCCGGCCAGCGTGGTCCCTGATAGAACTACAGTGCCTGGATCGACTCCTTCGTCTCCGTTGCAGTTACTGACGGGATTCAGGGAGAACGACCCACCAGTCTGTTGCGTGCTGGTGAACTGCTGGTAAAAGATGTCCCCCTGAGCCGCTGAATTATTTCCCACGGAGGTGGTGCCGTTATTGCAGACCCAGCCAGCCACTGAAGTTTGAGGATAGGAAAAACCCGGCATCGACGTCCCGTTCACAATGGACATCGCTTTCCAGTTGGCATTGGACGTTGCCGAAGTTGGAGTATTGCCATTAGGGTTGCCGCCGCAAGAAGCATCGCCTGTGATCCCACCGACGCCCAAAGCGGTTCCGGGTGTATAGGACGGCGAATCCTGAAACGGGCTGCCGGTACAACCAAACTGCCCTGCGGGACACACCGTAAGCAGCGGAGGTTGAGGATACTCGCAACCCTGCTGTATGTCGCTGAAGACCGGCCCGGACAATAATTCGGCATTATCCAGATAGCTTCCCGCGCCGTACCAGGCGAGCGCATAGGCCACGGCTGCGGAGCCCGCGCTGAATCCCTGCGCACATTTTGCCGCACCCGAGGTCGCGACGTTCTCAAAGATATAGTTCATCAGCGTTGCCGGCCGACAAGCTGCCTCGCCAACGTTCTTGACGGTCTGGCCGGTATCTTCCCATTCTGCCGCCCACGCCATCTGCACCATGGCGTATCCGGCTGCGGAATACGCCGTGGCATAATCAGAAATATCCTGGGCCGTCATACCGTAACCACCGCCGTGGAAAAAGACGGTTCCCTTCACCGCACCCGCTGGCGCCAAGTAGCCATACGTTACGCCGATGTCTGCAGTATTCGGACAGCTTACGGTGGCCTGAAAGCAACTCATCCCCGCCGCGTAGTTGTCGCCGGAAGGACACGAGGAAAGCGGAGCAACCCCGCTGACCGTGCCCAAAGCCGCCGGGGTCCCGCAATCGGTGGTACAGCCCGGCGTAGTAGGAGTTGTAGGAGTCGTCGGAGTGCTACTAGCGGACGAGTCGCCACAACCACTGAGGCTCAGGAATAGCCCGAGCAACACGGACGCAACCATCGTGTTTTTCACCGAAGTTGTTTTCATAGCGTGCTTCCGTGCATCTCAATGCGGCAAGACAATGATCTGCTTTTCTATTGAATGTATCTGAGATCGCAAATCCACGAGCGAGAATGACTGGCGCGGCTAGACTCCCAAAAAGTTTACGACGACTAATGTTGTGTCGACGGCCCCTCCAGCATGATAGGGATCTCGCCGACGTCCACGGGACTCGCCCCGCAGGCGGCGCGCTCGCCAGAAAGCTTGGCGCAGGTTTGTATCTGCCACGACTTAGGCACATCAAACTTGGAACTATGATCCTCGTTCCATAAAATCCAGGCGGGCCCGGAAGATTCACGCGTCACTTTGCAGACCCAGCTCCCACTGTCGTCTCTTTCGCACGAATCCATGCGCGCGCCGATCAACCACTTCTGAACTTCCGCGTACGCATGGGCAGAAACAGTCGTGGTCGCCTCATCTTCCTCAGTAAAAGGAATGCTGTCGCCTCCATCGTCGTCCCAGGCGTACCAGTAGAAACGCTGCACCCCCGCCGCCCAGTTCAGGATGTAGGCCCGCGCGGCCCATCCCGGAGCCTGCAGTACGGGATCAATCGGATCGGTCAGCGGATTTCGGATCCAACCAGATTCTGTATTCCAGAGAGGCTTGTCGCTCACGCCATACTTCCGCATGACATCTTTGACGGGCAGGATCATCTTCAGCATAGTTTCTGGGCGCTTGCGGACGTAAAAGTGATAACCGATGATATCGGCATACTGCCCGCCTCCCAGCTCAAGATAACGATCGAGCCAGTCGATGCCGTTGGGATTTACCGGGGAAGGAGAAATGACTTTGATGTTCGGGTCAACCTGCTTCAATGTCAGATAGGCTTCCTTCGCCAGGGTCAGCATTCTCTCGGGGGTGCCAATGATTCGATTCTCTGGAAGATTCGGTTCGTTCCAGATTTCGTAATAAAGGATGCGGCCTTTATAACGTAACGCCTGAGTGCGAATATAGTTTCGCCAATCCTCCAGGTCCGCGATGTCTCCAACTACTTCTCCGCGAGCGCGATGGCCGGGACGGAATCGGCCCATGGGCGCCTCTACCGGCCCAGCCGACGCCCAATCTGGGGTAAAGCCGAACGTCATCACGAGATCGACGTGATGCTTCTCGGCAAGATCCACTTCGCGGTCGAGAATGTGCCAGTCATAGCGGTTCTTTTCTATCTCTACCTGAGGCCAGTGAACTTTGGCGTCCCACAACCGCCAACTACCGAATGGAACCGGCGGCCAGGGAGTGGTCGAGAAAGCTCGGTGAATGTGAAGTCCGAAAAACTCGGCGGGGACCGGGCTCGTTGGAGGATTCAAGCTAAGCCGTCCGGACGATCCTTCTGATGTCAGCAGTCCCGGTGATCGCCCCAGCAAAGACCACCCCAGCAGAGAGGAAGCGGAAACACCCACGACACACGCCAATGCAATGGCTGACAGCCAAAGCAGCTTAGGCTTCATGGACCGGACGAGCGTGGACTGGACGAGCATGGACCGGACGAGCATGAATGAGAAACGCATATAGACTCGCTTCGATGTGCATCAACGCGCAGCACTCTGCAGATTGTGCGCCGCGCGTTGGTAAATTTCCATCAATTGCGGATAATTCTTCTCCGCCGTGTACTTGGATTCGTATTCGGCGCGGGCGGCGATACCCATGACTCGCACTTCTTCGGGATGAGTCCATGCCCATTCTACTTTGCTCGCCAAGTCCTGAGAGTCAGCGGGAGCAAAATGAAGTCCGGTTCGATGATCCTCGACCAGTTCTTGCATGACTCCCATGCGGCTGCAGATCACCGGGGTGCTGCAAGCGAAAGACTCCGCAATCGCCATGCAGAATGTCTCATACCATTCGCTGGAAATGATCGCGAAGCGGGCACTGTTAATGGCTGCCAGGGTTTCGTTCCGCGGTAACTGCCCTTTAAATTGAATGTTGGTGAGACCCTCGCGTTCCGCCTGGGCCCGCAATTGCTCATGATCCGGACCACCTCCGATGATGACGAGAGGCACAGATAAGGAGAGGCGTTTCCACGCTGCCAGTATCGTCTTGACTCCCTTCTCGGGCGACAGGCGCCCGGCGAACAAAGCATAATCGCCAATGCTGGTTCGTGCGCCCGGGTCGGGAGAAACGAAGTTCGGTTTGACGAAGATTCTCTCACCGGGCAGCCCGCCTTCCATAAATTTGTTCCGCGCGAATTCACTGAGGGCGACGAAGCAGGAGATTTCGCGCTTCCAGGTATCGCGGAGGCGATGATACGCCAACATGAAGGCCACTACCGCGGAAGCGGAATAGGAATCGTGGTAACAGGAGTGTTCCACGCTTCGCCACAACGAATTTCCCAGGCATTCTTCACATACCTTTCCGTCGCGGAAAAATGTCCCGGCTGGGCAGAGCAGGCGATAATTGTGCAGCGTCTGAACCACCGGGACCTTGGCCTCGTAGCAAGCCGAGTAGATCGAAGGAGAGATCATCACGAACGTGTTGTGCACGTGGACTACGTCAGGTTTCTCTCTGCGCAACAACTCCAGGAAGTCACGTCGCGAATCGGAAGCCCAGATGGTTTGCTTGGCCAGGCTGAAGCGCCGCATTCCGCCATAACCATCCGTATCCCAGTTGCTCCGGCAGTAGGTCACCACTTTATTACCAGCGTTCTCCAGCATCCGGCATTCTTGCTCAAAGACCGCGTCTTCGCCGCCAGCCTGCTGATAGGTGTTGTGAACCAGGGCAATCTTCACGAGGTCCTCGAGTTGCTTTCCCACTTCGGCTGACCTTGCCGGGCGCGGTTATAGATTTCCATGAGCAGAGGATAGTTCTTCTCTGCGGTGTACTTGGACTCGTACTCGGACCGGGCTTGAGCTCCCATACCGAGCATCTGCTCAGGGTGAGTCCATGCCCACTCCACCTTGGCGGCTAAGTCTTCCGAGTCGGCGGGAGTGAAGTGAAGGCCGGTGCGCCCGTCGCTTACGATCTCTTCCATCGCGCCGAGGCGGCTGCAGATCACCGGAGTACTGCAGGCGAACGATTCGGCGATCGTGACTGGAAAATTCTCGTACCATTCGCTGGCGAAGACCAGGAAGCGAGCCCGATTGATGGCTGCGAGAGTTTGCTCGCGCGATAACCGGCCCTTGAATTCAACATTCGTGAGTCCCTCGCGCAGCGCCTCGGCTTGCAGTTGCTCCCGCGCTGAGCTGTCTCCAACAATATGGAGAGGAATCGAACGGGGAAGACGCTTCCAGGCTGCGAGCACGGTGTCGATCCGCTTTCGGGGAGAAAGCCGACCCACGAACAGCGCGTAGTCTCCGGGAGTGGTGCGCGCGCCCGGATCGGGAGAAACAAAGTTTGGCTTGACGAATATCTTTTCCCGGGGCAAGCCTCCCTCGACAAACTTGTTGCGGGCGAATTCACTAAGGGCGATGAAGCAGGCGACCTCGCGATCCCAGGTATGGCGCAGCCGATGCGAAGTCAGCATGGCAGCGACCACCGCGGACGCGGAATACGATCGGCGGTAGCAAGCGTGCGTTATCCCAGGCCGCAGCGAACCCCCCAGACATTTCTCACAAACTTTGCCGTCGCGAAAAAAATTAGCCGCCAGGCAGAGCAGACGGTAGTTGTGCAGGGTCTGAACCACCGGCACTTTGGCCTGGTAACACGCCGAATAGATGGAAGGGGAAATCATCACGAAGGTGTTGTGCACGTGGACCAGATCCGGCTTTTCTCGCCGAAGCAAGTCCGCGAAGTCCCTTCGCGAGTCCGATGCCCACACCGTCCTCTTGGCGAGCCCGAGCAGCCGGATCCAGTGATAAGCCTCCGCATCCCAATTGCTGCGCTGGTAGGCAATTACCTCGTGACCCGCGTTTTCCAGCATCCCGCGTTCCTGCTCAAAAACAACGTCTTCCCCCCCAGGCTGCTGATACGCGTTATGCACCAGTATGATTTTCACAGAGGGTTTGTGCGGGTATTACGTTGTTGCCATCGCCAGCGCGGATGCTCAGCCTCCCAATGCAACTCCTCGAAGACGAGACCGTTAACCCACGATTGCCGAAAAATGCTATGTCGGAAGAACAGTCCAGTCAAGTCGTTGCAGCGATAATGGCCTCGTTTGATCAAACGAGGCCATTACCAGGAGGGCAGGCTGGCTGCCGCTGGTTCTTAGCAGCCGGATCCCTTTTGACAAGTGAAGATCCTTGATGCCCATGTGCAACCGGGCCTTTGTGTGCTGCTCGAGGAACAATTGGCGGTTTGATTTCCCTTCATGTATTCATTCACCGCCCAGAACGTAACATCGTCATCCGGGTCCGAGGTAACGCTGACGTACTCGCCCCAGTATGTATCGGTCTCGTCCTGCCCGCTCGCCCCGCTGTCGGAAAGGATCGCCACCGGAGTGCCTAGAGTCCCGGCGGTGTTTACGGTCACGAAGTAAGGCGAGGGATCGTAGTTGGTCGCGCTGCCGTGGGCGGTGCTTCCGGTCACGGTATACGTGATGCCGAGATCGCCGACAGCATCCATTGCTACACTCGGCGCGGACATGAAGTTGTGAGTCTTAGTGTCTTGTATGTCCCCGATAAATACGGGGGAAGGCGTCTTACCCGCCAGGATTTTGTAATAACGGATCCCGGTGCGTCGGTTGGTGGCGGCTTCTTGGACCGTGTGAGCGACGGCCAAATATTCTCCCGCGACTCCTGCCGTGACGTATCGATAAGCCAGGCGAGACATCAGCCGGTCTCCGATGCTGTCAATGTTGCCGCCCCACGGCTCAGGAATGCAGTAGGTGTTCGCCGGACTCTTTGTGTTATAGCAGCCCGGAGTGTAGGCATGAAACTTAACGGGCATAAGTGTCGGGCCCGCGCCACTGGTCAGGCCAGACCACGTCCAGAAAGCCAGCGCTTTCGATGTGCAAGGTAAGGCCGAGCACGTATCGTTGGTACCCGCGTTGCTGGGATTCACTTGTGCGAGGAAGTATTCACCCGCTGTGTCGGCCGGGATCGGGTTATCGCCCTCGAAGTCAGCCGGCAGAATAGTATGGATCAAAGCCTTGTCGGTTCCGCTGGTCCCGACCACGTAGCTGGGAATGTAGGTATAGCACTGCGGCGCGTTCGAGGAAAGCCCCGCCACGATGTCGTTCTTGTCGAGCTGACAAACTTCGAATCCCACAATGTTGTAACTATGGGCCGGGTCTTCCAGGTCCCACGCGACATAAAATCCATCTGACCAGGTGCCGTATCTCGCGTAATCCGGAAAGTAAGCCGTTCCTGCAGAATTCTTGGGCAGCGCGGGATTAAGTTCGTAAACGTAGGCGTTCCAATAGCTCTTCCCGCTGTTTCCTTGCAGGTTACTCGCAGGAACGGGACCGTCGCCTGCGCTTACCCCGAAGCAAAGGTAGTAAACAGTTGCTCCGCCTGTTCCGGGCGCTTTGAAGATATTGCCCAGGACAAAAGCTTCGTCAATCCGGTCATAGCTTGCGAAGCCATCAAAGGATGGATTGCTGCAATAAGAAGACCCGCCGGGCGCGAACAAAGTGCTGAGCAGCTGAGGAGCGGCGGTCCCATTCGCCGTGTTGGAAAATATGCCGTTACCCGTAGCTCGGTCGAAGGCTTGCGTGTAGCTGCCCGCGAACTCCAGGTACTGGCCCACTCCATTCGCGTTCGTCGGCCCGATCCCACCCACCGTATCCGCCTGAGCTCCAGGCTCGGACGGCACCGCCAGGATGCTGCTCGCATCCAACCCTTCCAACTGGCCGGACCACGCCCCAGCCGCCGGCGACGTCGTATCGAAGCCCACCCAATTCTTGCCTCCTGGACAGGTGCTCGCACTGTTATTTCCAGCGCACCACGTTTGCGGTGGAGGCGCGGGAGCGGCACAGGTTCCGTACGCCGGTGAGCCGCTGCAGTTGTTCTGCGCCGCAGAAACCAAACTGCCAAGGGCAACGAAAACTGCAACGCTCCACGAAAATCTTCGGATTGCCATGTCTTCCCCTAAATGATGTGGGAGGAGTACGCGGCTCACAGTAGCGCACGTACGACGCCGTTCTCCCCATTGCAGAAGTCTTTAGCCCAAACTACTTACAAGCCTTAAGCGGACGGCACCGCCCGACGGGAGTGCATTATTTTGCAAGCGAGGCCCAAAAAAGGGGGGAGATGAATCGTTCAGCTTCGCCGAGGCCCTGAAACTGGCCGTATGCAATCTCTTGCATAGTGACCGGCCTAATTCTGGCCTTGGCTGGAAGATCAGACTACATGGCACCGCATCTTTGGACAAGAGTCCAAAGACCCATAACTGCGCCTTTTTCGCTCCCACTCCATCGCAGATTTCAGCTGCGGCTCGGGGGCAAATTTCATTGAATATCGGGAGTGCAAGAACTTTCATCTCGACAATGTTTCGCACTGATGACAAACTACGGCGCGGCGGCAGGAGGTGTTTTGTTGTTTTGCGCCAGCGAAAGCCCTTCAAGGATCGCGTGATTGCAGATTCGCAATAGCTCTCCGCAGACTTGATCCTTTTCCGCCGGTGGAGGCTTCAGTGGTGAATCCGGAATCCTCCCGGCGCGAAGCCGACTAGTAGAACCTCTCCCATAGATTTGTAATCCCAATCGGAGTTGAAGGAGAAACCATGTTCTCTCGATCTGCGTGGTCTGCGATCACCATGCGCAGTGTGATGTTCGTCCTGTTGTTGTCCGTTGGATTCAAGGCCGCCGCGGCGCAGAGTTGCTTGGGTATCATTCCAGCTAACTATACGATCAACTTCGGGAAAGTAGCGATTGGGACGACAACCCTGACCCACGACATTGAAGTCACGAACCTCTGCAGCCCGGTCGTACAAGTCAGCAGCTTCACCATGCCGTCGACCCCCGAATTTCTTTTTCTCGGCGGCTGGGCGCCGGTCAGTTTGGCTGAGGGACAAAACATGATCTTTGAAATCAGATTTGCTCCCGCAGCCGCCCAAACGTACACCGGTACAGCCACCGTCACCGTGCAGGGTTATAGCCCAATCGTGGTCTCGATGAGCGGCGCAGGTTTTCTTCCCGACGCAGCTCCCAGCTGGAGCGCTTCTTCCCTAACCTTCAGCAACGTTCCTTTAGGAACGACGAGCGCGCCTCAGAGTGTCACCTTGAAAAACACGGGCACGAGCGGCGTGACCATTAGCGACGTCTATACGGACCCGCCCTTTTCGGTAACTTTCTCAGGGACCGAGAATCTCAAAGCGGGGGGGTCGCTCACGTTTCCGGTGACATTCTCGCCCTCGTTTGCCGGATCCTTCAATGGCACGCTGGTTGTGACTTCAAATAATCTGCCCGCGACCGGGGTCACTCTCTACGGAACCGCAATCGCGCCCAGTACTTTGGCCATCACAAATTTCCCGACCTTGCCGGTCGTAACTCAAGGCGCGGCCTATCTTGCCCAGCTTCAATCCACAAATGGAATCGGTACGGTGACGTGGAGCGTGGCCTCTGGGTCGAGTCTCCCTTCCGGATTGAGCCTGTCCAGCACGGGTAGCATTACCGGAACTTTGGCTTCTACCCAGCCAGTAGGGAATTACCCGTTCTCCGTGACCGGCACAGATTCGAGCTCGAACTCAGCGACGTTGCTGTTGACGCTGCCAGTTCAGAAGCCCACGGGTGCGAATTGCAGCAATATCGATTGGGATGTAACTGGAACCACCACGCCGATGGTTCCTCTCACGGATCTGGGAACTGGAACCTATTTAGGCGCTGAAGGTGGACTCTACCTGAACGGCAGCAATGTGATGCCCTCCAGCCACGACGCCGACGGCGTAAGCTTGGCGCAATCCATTCAGCCTCTGGATGCAAACGGAAATCCCGATCCCAATGGCAAGTATGCGTTGTTGTCGATGGGTATGTCGGTGGCGTTTGATACCTTCCAAAAGTTCATGCAAAACGCCGGAGCCGATCCTTCCATCAACCCGAGCCTGGTCTTTGTGCCGGGCGCGCAGCCACGCCTCGGAGCCGTGGATTGGGCCAACCTCAAAAGTCCAGCCTGGGTGGATACGTTTAATTACTTCCTGCCGCAGTCCGGGATCACACCCCAGCAGGTGGTTGCAGCATGGGTGGAATCCGTCGACGCCAATCCGCATGGAAGTTTCCCCGGGGACATGACAACACTCCAATCGGAATTTGAAACGGCGGCTCAGTTGTTGCACACGGAGTTCCCTAATTTGAAGTTGGCGTTCTTTTCGAGCAGAGAGTACGCCGCCTATGAAAATGGCTTGTCGCACCCTGGTGACAAAGAACCCTATGCCTACGAGACCGCTTTTGCCGTGAGAGGAATGATTCAGGACCAACTCAACGGCGTCGCCGCCATGAACTATAACGCCGCGAACGGCCCGGTCGTGGCTCCCTGGGTGGCGTGGGGACCGTATATTTGGGCCAACGGCCTGATCTCGCGCGGGGACGGACTGGTATGGCCCTGCTACTACTTCGAGAGCGACGGCCAACACCCCTCGCCGAAGACGGGCGGCTCTGAGCAGGATGCGAATATGCTCTTGAACTTCATGAAGATGGACGACGCGACCTCACCGTGGTTCTTGGTGAAGTAGAGGCCGGGAATAAAGTCAATTGTGGGACGGATGAGATGGGGGCGTTTTCCGCTTCTGGCGCGCCTCGAGCGCGATCAGTTGTCCGTCCGTTCGTACCCCAATCAGGACGACCTTCCCTGACTTCTGAACGCCGACCGGAACCAGGCACGACAAGTTGGGAAACACAGATTGCCCGCGCTCCCCTTTGACCTGCGTCCCTGACGGTTGCAGCGTGAGCTCAGCCAGCCCAAACCGTCCGTGATGGTTGGCGATGTAATGCCACTCACCGTTGTTATCGACAACTAGCAGGTCGTCGTAGCCGTCTGCCTTAAGATCTGCGGTTGCGCCGTGAAATCCAAACGGGCGGTTGGCGGCAAATACGATCGGAAAGGTTTTTTCCTGCTCGAACTTTCCGTCGCCTTGATTGATCAGCACTTCATTCCCGATGGTCGACCACAGCGCGACATCGAGTTTGGCATCATGGCTAAAGTCCGACAGCTGGCCGTCCACGTAGGCATACTTCCAATTCTCGCCACCCGCCTGCCAAGTCTGGTCTTCAAATGTGCCTTGCCCCTTGTTTCGAAAAAGTGCCGGAGGCTTGTTGTCTCTGAGCAGCAACAGATCCAATCGCCCGCTGTGGCCAAAATCGGCGGCTAATGCCTTACGCGTACGTCCCGGATTCTCGTCCAGGCTATCCGCTACATTCATTTCCCGGAAAGTTCCGTCACCTTGATTGTGGTAGAGATGGCTGCGCACGCTTGCGAAATCGTTGGGGAACAGGAACGACGGCTTCGCGGGAGGAGTGTTCAAATCCGCGTAAACGGTCACTAACAGATCTGGAGTTCCATTACCCTCCGCATCAAACAGCAGAGCTGATGTAGCCAGTTCTCCCGGCATTCTCTTGAGCCCGGTTTTTTCTGTGACGTCTGTAAAGGTTCCGTCTCCATTGTTGTGGTAAACGGTCACGCCCCCTAATCCGGCAACGAATAGACTGGCGTGACCCGAGTGGTCGTAATCAGCGAAGGTAGCGGAAAGGTCGCTGCCAGTTCCCGGCGCTCCAGCCTTTTTTGATGTGTCGACGAAAGTGCCATTTCTCAAGTTCCGAAAAAAATAGTTCGACCCTCCCGGCACAACTACGTAGAGGTCTGGATATCCGCTTCCGTCTAAATCGTCGGCGGCGACAAAGCCGCCAATCGCCGGAATCAGAACCTGACGTGCGAACTCAAGCGAGTATTCCCCGGAGGCGATCGGTTTTTGCAAAGTTTGTGCGGCAGGCGGATTACTCAGCGGCGGCAACGAGAGATGCATCCGTGCCGTCACATCGACCAGCGTGATTCCTTCAGGCAACGGCTTCGGCGTCGCCTGAGACCAAACGGGATGCGGCATGCAAACCACCCCGAGCAGGAGCATGCCACTAAGAAAAGCGGGCGCACGAAGTCGAGCCAGAAATCCAGTTGCCCGAATTGGAAGTGCTCGGGAAGCGCGGGATGAATGCCGGATTGAGCCCTTCACTTCCCGGTGCCTACGAGTTGAAGCGTGAGCGCGCCTCCCACTGCGTTATCGCTGACCTGCACGTACGCCTGTTGTGGAATGGTCGCGATGCTCGGCGTAAACGTGATGCTGATCTTGCAACTCGCTCCCTGTGCTACAGAACTGCCGCAGGTGTTGGTTTGCGAAAATTCGCCGGGGTTAATGCCTTGGATGGAGACGCTGCTGATGGTCAGCGTTCCCGGCCCAAGATTCGTGATGACTGTCGATTGCGCCGCGCTCGTCGTGCCCACCGCTTCGCCGCTGAACGAGAAACATGGAACCGAAACTGAGGGCAAAGGAGCAGAAGGCTTGTTCGCCAGCAATCCGAAAACGTCGATTTCATTCTGGGTGGCGACATAGACCTTGCCGTTGGCCACGGTCGGTGTTTGAAACTTATTGGCGCATCCCATCTGATCTCTGATTTGTTTATCCACCTTCGTTTGGGCGCTGTTGTAGAGCGTCTTGGCGACGTCGGTTGCAGGGTACGCATACAGCACCGCCGGCTGGTTCCCCGGAGCGCCCGAGAGGAGATCCTTGCGTTGCATGGCCCAAACGATACCATTCTTGGTGCCGTCAGCCGAGATGGATGGAGTGCTGCCGACCGGGAATACGTTGGACGTCTGCGCCGTCGGCGTTGCCGAAACCACGCCGTTCGTCACCGTGTATTGCTTCAGATAATCTCCACCGCCGTTCCCCTCGCTCGTGATCCCCGAATAGTAGATATAGGCGGAGGTCGGTCCTTGCCAGTAAGCTGGATTACTCCAGTACCCGTGGACAGTGCCCTCAACCGTCTGGATGTCCGCATCCTGATTCGCGTTGTACCCGCCCATGCTGTCACGATTCACCAGGTAAATAGGCACGGCGTAATTGCCATCAGGAAACAGGTCGCAAGGCGCGCCGCCTTTGCCTGCCTGAACGATCTCATCCGGAAACGCCCCGCCTTGAGTCGGCAAAATCATCGGCCCGCCGGATCCCAAGTCCAGATCAGTGGTAATTGGCGCGCGGCACGCTTGATCTTTCGGCGTGAAATATTGCAGCACCTGTAGCGTTGGACTGAATTGAATAAGACTGTCACCGTAATCGGAACCCCCGGTGTTCGCGTCAAACGGACCGTCTCCGGTGGCAGCGTACAAGTTGCCATTGGAATCCACCGCAAGCCCGTTGCCGGTGGCCCAAATGCCTCCCAAACTGCCGTTGGGGGTCGTGCAGAAAACGCCCACCTGCGCCAACGTCTGCGCGTTGTAGGCGAAAATCCAGCCATGGGCGCTGCCGGCGTAAGCGATGTAGACGGTGTTGTTCGCCAGCGTCAATCCTGGCCTATGATTCTCGTGCAGCGAACTGAATATAACTACGCCGTGAACGCTGCCCACGCCGGTGCCCTTCACCGAACCGGCGATCACCACCGGCCCACCTAACATCTCCACTCCCGTTGTAATATCCAGTGCGTGCAGACGCTGCACATAGTTGGTCACGCCGGCCGAGGTCTCCGCCGTTCGCACCAATACGTACATGATGTTGGTGGTGGAATCGATCACCGGTGTTCCGGTGATCCCCGCGTTGGGATAGACGCCGCACTGCAGGCCGCTGAGCACGCACGAGATGACGTTGACTCCGCTTGCGGGATTCGTGAAATTCAGCGACCACAGTACGGTCGGGCTCAGCCCATCCGCATCGAATGCAAAGATGCTGTCTCCCTCCGTCACTACATAGAGAACGTTGTGCGTGCCTTGACCTGGAATGGACACGTTTGGCACATACAAGGGCTGCGCATACACCTCGTTGTCGACCGGATACGAAAACAGCTTGCCGAAGGTCGTGGATCTCACGTTGGAGGTAGTAAGGACCGTCTCGTTGAGATTTTGCCCGGTACGCCCGAGATCGTTGTGCTGTGTGAAAGTGCCGGCGAATCCCTGCGCCATTGCGGACGGCATCAGGGCAGAAAAAAGCGCCGCGGACAGAACTACTTGCCGCAGCGCAGACAGTCTCATGAGCATACTGTTCTCCAGATTACTTGTTCAGCCGATGTCGCCCCTATTTTGCCGAGGGTGCCAGGAACCACGGTGCTGTCGCGTCGTCTGTCTTCATGAAGTTCATCAGCATGTTCGATACTCTCTCGGTCCCGCCGCCGGGTTGCGAAGTGTGCGTCCCGTCCGCCTCAAGATTCTGGCAAGTCCACACCTGCCCATCGCTGCGCGCAAGCAGACCGTTCGCCCACGTATACGCTCCCCATGCCACCCAGGGAGCCTCAACCGTCCCGTTCGCGGGATTGTAGTTCATGGCAGCAACGCCATTGATCTGATCCTGAATCATTCCCCTTACGGCATAAGCTTGTTCATAGGAGTAAGGTTCGGGATCGTTCGTTCCGGAACCCGAAATACCATTGGAATAGCCAGCGTATTCCCTTGAGTTAAAGAATGCCATTTTAAGGTTAGGGAACAACGTGTGGAGGTTCTGCGCCGTGCTTTCCAAGTGTGCCTGGAGCGACGTCATGTCTGACGGGAACGAACCTTTGGGCTGACTGTCCACCAATTCCACCCATGCCACAACCACCTGTTTGGCCGTGACCCCGCTCTGTGGCAGGAAGTAGTCCATGATATCGGTCCAGGCCGGATGCTTAATGTTGGCCCAATCTACCGCGCCCACGCGGGGTTGCGCGCCAGGAACAAACACGAGGAACTCATGGTTGACGGAAGGATCGGCAGTAGCGTCAGTGACAAATGTCTGGTAGTTATCGTAGGCAATCGACATGCCGATGGAAAGCATGGCGAACTTACCGGTGGAATCCGGGTTTCCATTTGCATCCAGCGGCTGGATGGATTGAGCGAGGCTCACTCCCGCCGCGTCCTGACTGGCGGGCATTTCGTTGCTTCCGTTCAGGTAGAGCCCGCCTTCCACCCCAAAGTAGGTTCCCGTGCCCAGGTCCGTTAGAGGAACAAGTGGTGTGGTGGTGCCAGTCGCGTCCCACTCGATATTGTTGCAATCGGCGCCGGTAGGCTTGGCGACCGGCAATGTCAATTGCGTTGTCGTTTTGTGCGAGCTCGAATCAGTTGCAGTCACGCTAAAGGGATAACTTCCCACAGCCACGGTTGAGGCCAATGTGCCGGTGATGCTGCCCGTGCTGGATAAGCTCAACCCACCAGGAAGACTTGATCCTGAGGCGACACTCCAAGTCACCGCACCGGTTCCATTCGTGGACTCAAGCGTCGCCAGATAAGCAGCTTGTTGCGTCGCAACCGGCAGGGTTGGGAAACTCGTGATCGCCAACGAGCTGGGCGCTACCGCGGTTCCGTAAAGAGTTGTTCCCATCGGAGGCAAGTTGTTTGAAGTCACGACCAGCGTCCCATTGAAAGACCCTGTAAACGACGGTGAGAACGTTACAGGAAGCGTCAGCGACGAACCTGCCTTCACCACCTGATTTACAGCGAATCCGGTCACGGCAAAAGGCGGGTCGGTGTAAATATTTACGATGGTCAGCCCTCTGGTGCCAGTGTTTTTCAAGACCAGATTCTGAGGCGCGCTGGTGGTTCCCAGCGGGACGTTGTCAAAAGTGAGGGAAGAACTGCTCAAACTTCCGATCGCCCCCGGCAGTTGTCCTGTGCCGTTCAGAGTGACCACGACCGGACTATATCCAGCAATGTTGACGGTGAAGTTGCCTGTGTACGTTTGCGCCGCTTGAGGTGCGAAGACGATTTCGTAGGTCATCACCTGATTCTGGGTGACGGTGTCGGGCGCCCATCCTGCAAGCAATTTGAAAACGGAGGGACCAAAACTGAAGCTGTTAATCGTCATCTTCGTGGCGCACGTGTTGCTGATGACAACGTCTTGTACCAGGCTCTGAGTGTTGATCGCGCGCGCCGGAAAGTTGATTTGCAGACTCGACGGCGTCACCTTAAGGCAGCTCTGCCCGCTTGCTGGCGCAGTCAGTACCGACCCGATCACGAAGCAACTCAACGCGAGTTCGAACCACCTGGAGCGAGTGAACATTTATCAGTCCCTTCTTGGCAAGTCGCAGTTTAGCGCGGCCCAGAGTAGTACCGGAGGTCTGCTATGACTTCCATCGATCCCATCAAGGGCTTAATAAGAGGAAACCGGCACAATTCGTCTGAAAGCGCCATGACTAAGACATTCGCTCTGGAAAAAGTTCTTGATAAGGAGATTTTGGGGGAACCGGCTTTACACTGGCCCTCAGTCTGCCTTTCAAACCAAATGGTGTCAAGATGAAATAACTTGCAATCTTCGATCGCAGCTTGGGTGGGTTCGCTGGCGCATCAAGCTGAGAAGAGGCAGCGCTCCTCGGGCCGTGGCGTGTGCAATTTCCTTCACTCCCCATGCGGCGGGAAACGCCCATTTTTCCTTGACAAGGTAAATCCGATAGACCACAATAACCCACGCTGTTCCTCCCCGCAGAACCCTGGATTTAGTGAGTAATCCCATTTGTACCCCCGCGCCAACTGACTCAGATTGTGCTTTGTGACCTTGTGAAGAAGAGGAAAAAATGAACGCACTCCAGCGCCACGTTGTTGTTTCCATTGCAATCTTTGCCTGCACGGCAACCCTGAGCGCCCAGACAAACGTGTTGACTTGGCGCAACAATATCGGGCGCGATGGTCTGAACGCCACCGAGACAGTTCTGAATCAAACCAACGTGAACTCAGCGCAGTTCGGCAAGATCTGCTCCGCCGTTTTCGATGGTCAGATTTATGCTCAGCCGTTGGTAGTTTCGAGGGGCGGTCAGAACACGGTCTATGTGGCCACGCAGAATGACTCGATTTACGCCGTGAACGCCACAAACTGCAGCGTGATCAACAGTGTGTCGCTGCTTGAGCCGACCGAAGAACCGGTTCAATGCACGGATGTGGGGGGAGCGAAGTGCAAGACGGTCAGTCCCGCTTTCGGGATTCTGGGAACCCCGGTGATCGATCCGACCACGAACACGCTTTATGTGGTCAGCGAAAGTGAGTTAACCACGGGGCAATGCGTAGCCGGTACGAAGCGGAAACCGAACACTTGCTTCATTCATCGCTTGCACGCCCTCAACTTTACAACGTTTGCAGAGAAGTACGATGGCCCCGTGGCGATTGCCGGCAGCTATCAGAACATTTCGTTCACCTCTTACAATCACATTCAGCGTCCCGGACTGCTCGAGCTAAGTGGCGCCATGCCAAATGGCGACAGCGGAATCTACATCGGATTTTCTGAGGCGGATGGCGGCGGAACCCCGGGCGTGAGCATACCTCACGGTTGGATATTGGGTTACGACGCCAAGAATCTCAAGGCTGCGCCCTACGTGTGGAGCAGTACTCCGAATGGCGAAGGCGGCGGGGTTTGGGCGAGTGGTGCAGGATTGGCGGCGGGACTTGATTCGCCGAGCGGCTCAAACTATATCTACTTCACCACCGGGGATGGTGACTTTACCGCGAACACCGGCGGATCTGACTACGGCGACAGCTTCGTCAAGTTGACCCCAAGCCTGGTGCCGGCTTCCTACTTCACGCCTTTCGCGCAGGCTTGTATGAATCCCGCCGACATGGATTTTGGCTCCAGCGGCGTGATGCTGCTCCCCAATAGCGGTTCCACCTACTACGGTATAGCTGCCAGCAAGCTGGGAGATATTTTTGTCATGAACCGGGCAGATCCCGGAGGATATACCCCGCCGACGAATTCTACTTGCCCGGCTACAGGGACCAATGCCAATGCTCAGTATTTCCTTGGCTCCTCTCACCAGTACTACACGACGCCCGGGTATTGGGATTCACAGATGTATGCCATACCCATGTTTGGCACCATGACCAAGTATCAGATCAATTCTCCCGCATGCCCTTCGGTCCTGGTTTGCACGACCAACACCGTGCATACTGCCGTTAGTTTCGAGTACGGAACCAACCTCTCGCTTTCCGCTTCGGGTACCGCCGAGGGAACCGGGATTGTGTGGGCTGCTTTGGGCAATGGCTGGCCGACGGCTCTCACTCCGGCGCCAGTTACGCTGTACGCCTTTGACGCCGAGCATGTTGTTTCCAAGGCCATTCCAACGCTGTGGAATAGCAGCCAGTGTCCCACCCGGGACCAAACCGGAAACTCAACCAAGTTTGTCGTGCCGACGATTGCCAACGGAATGGTTTTTCTAGGCTCGATGGATCCGACCGACACTACCAATACCCGGGGAAGACTGGACGTGTTTGGCTTGACCAGCGCTCCGTGCAACTAGGAAATAACTGAGAGCGCCGGCAATCTGATTCGGTTAAGCGGGGGGAATTGCACCGCTTCGATAGTCGTCCGCGACGCGACGCTGATAGGCAGTGCTTCCGGCGAGGACGATGTGTCGGATCGATGAGCGCTGCACAGAACCAAGACGCAAAACTCTCTTGCAGCCCGCGACCGCTATTCGCGACTCTCTTCGAAAATATCAAGCGCAAACTCTTCGCGGTTTTATCGCGGACTGGGCTTGCGGTATATTCCCGCGTCCCCGTTTTTGGCTTCCTTCGTGCCTCGGTTGCTGTCGTCAGAAACGGCCCGCTCGTCCTCGTCATCGACCGCAGCGATGGACGGGGACTGTCATTTCCGGGCGGTCTTGCCTGGCCATGGGAGACAGCTGAACAGGCGATGCGGCGAGAATTACTCGAGGAGACCGGCCTGCAGATCGAGAAAGCTTCGCTGCTTTTCGAGTATCGAACTTCAGCCGATGTTCCCTGCATCCTTAGCGTGTTCGAGGCAGAAACCAGCGGCAACTTGGTCAATTCTTGGGAAGGATCGCCGTGCTGGCGTCCTTTCACCGAAATCCAGGCGGCGCTGCTTCCTAGTCAGAAAGAGATCGTTGATCGGATTCTCGCGGGTCCGCGCAGTCAATCCTGATCGGCGTCGCATCCGCTGCACCCCCAAGCAAAAGCCCTTGCTCCGCAGCCCATGTGCCGCTGCCGGTACTTTCTTCTCCATTGCACGAAATTTCCAGCGAGTATAGACTCCGCGTCGGCAAACTCGTGTTTGTCTCGGGGAGAGAAAAACAGGGGAGGAATATAGTGAAAACAACGCTTTCCGCGGTCGGGCTATTGATGTCGCTCAGTCTCACGGCGTTCGCAGCGAACTCGAAAAAGCCCGCTGTATCACAGCACCGTGCCGGAGACCCATCCATCCCTCTTCAGGAACCTAGGAACAATCCCCACTCGGTTCCACCCTCTTTGTGCAGTCCGTGTTTGTTTTACGGCGGCGATCTTGATCCCGGCGACATCAACTCGGTTGGCTTCTCGGATGAGAACACTCTCCTGATCGTTGGCGGCTCCAGCACCTACGCCGCCGTGAATATTCCCACTGGTGTTACAGCTACGGTCTACGGCATCCTGTTCAACGTCCAGGCCGATGCCGCATTCGATCCCATCACGGCCAGCTATGACATCCGCACCGGCGTTTCTGATGGCGACGGCGGCACCAGCATCGCTTCCGGCAACGGCACTGCTGTGATCCAGCCCACTGGCCGCAATTTCATCGGCCTCAACGAGTACACCGTTGCGGTGTCGTGGTCAACACCGGTCACCCTTACGTCAGGGGAATACTGGTTCAACCTTACCCCTCAGTGCCTCAACACTCTCGATGGCAGCTGCAGCGTTTTCCGGCAATTTGTTTCCAACACTACGCAAGGAGCCAATGACATCCACGGCAACTGGCAGCCGGCTCACGAAACGTTCCTGAACTCCTCGTTCTTCGACGTGACCTGGACCAATTGGTGCGACGCAAGCCTCGGATTCAGCCCAACCCAATGCGGCTATGTGTCGTTTGGTCTGCGCGGAACTAAGTAGCCGGTGATTTCAGTTGCCTGAACATTGCGAGAACGGTTCCAGCGCTTCACGCGGAACCGATGATTCTGAAAACAGACAGCAAAAAGATTGAACAGGAGGAATCGAGTGAAAACAATGCTTTTGGCGGCGACTTTGATAGTAGGGCTTACGGTCTCAGCGGCGGCGGCAAAAAAGCCGGCTCCCTCGCAGCATCTTGCCGGCAGTGACGAAGCATCCACGCTGGCCGCTCCGGGTATTCCGCCAACTCTGTGCGATCCGTGCTTGTTCTACGGTGGCGACATCAATCCAGCTAGCCCGAACGCTGCCGGACTGTCGGATGAGAACACTCTTCTTATTCTGGGAGGCAGCTCCACCTATGCCTCGTTCACCCTCAAGGAAATTTCGGCGAGCGTGACCGGAATTGTTTTCAACCTCCAGGCCGACGCGAACTTCGATCCCCAAACTGCCACGTATGACGTCCGAACCGGTGTCACCGAAGGTAACGGAGGCACCAGCGTCGCTTCCGGAACCTCGAATATTAGCCTCGCGGCGACAGGACGGAACTTCCTCGGTCTGAACGAGTACACGGTGGCAGTTCAGCTTTCCGCTCCGCTGTTGATCGGTCCCGGCGAGTACTGGTTCAACCTTACTCCGGCCTGCACCAATGGCAACCAGGACGGCAGTTGCAGCGTCGGTAGAATATTGCTCTCGAACACAACCAACCGGGCCAACAATGTCAATGGCGCGGCTCAGGTACGAGGTCAGATGTTTGTGAACTCGATCTTCTTCGACTTCACTTACGCGAACTGGTGCGATTCAACCTTCGGACTCAACGCCCATCAATGCGCTGGCGCGTCCTTCGGGCTTATCGGATCGTTGGTCAAGTAACCGAGTGGATTGTTTGTCATCTTTGCGGGAAGCTATAGGAGCCGAGGAGCGATCCTCGGCTTCATTTTTCTCTGAGCCAACTTATCGATACGCCAGCTCCTTCGCCCTTTGCGCAGCTTTGACCACGGCTTTGATCAGCGTCACTCGCAGTTTGCCTTCTTCCAACTCCAGGATGCCATCGATCGTGCATCCCGCTGGAGTTGTGACCGCATCTTTCAGCAGAGCTGGATGGTCGCCGGTCTCTAGCACGACCGTCGCTGCGCCGAGTGTCGTCTGCGCCGCAAGCAGTGTTGCCACGTCGCGCGGCAGACCGACTTTGACTCCCGCTTCCGCCAGCGACTCCAGGATGATGTAGATGTATGCCGGGCCGCTTCCCGACAGGGCAGTCACGGCGTCCATATGCTTCTCGTCAACTGCGACCGTTCTTCCTCCAACTGCAAACAGAGCGCTGGCCGTGTCCAGATGTTTGGCAGTGGCGAACTTGCCGCGGCAAAGTGCCGTGATGCCTACCCCCAACAGACATGGCGTGTTCGGCATCGCCCGTATGACCGCCACGTCGAGTCCGAGCGCGCGCTCAATATGGCCCGTCGGTACCGACGCTGCCACCGAAATAAAAAGTTGTCCGCTCGTCACCACGGGCTGGATCTGGTTTGCGACCTCTTCCACCATCTGCGGCTTCAAGCCGATCAGAATAATGTCGGCGTTGCGAACAGCGGCAACGTTGTCCGTACCTACGGCAATGCCCAGCTTTTCACTCAGGCTCCGGGCTCGCTCTTCGTGCGCCACGGTGGCGCACGCCAATTCCGGCCGCAACAATCCTTTGTCCAGAAGTGCTTTGAGCAGGATGCCCCCCATCTTTCCGGCGCCTAAGACGGCAATCCGCTTTCCCGCTATATCGACTCCCATGCGTGCTCACCTCGTTTTCTTGCCGCCGCTATCTGACCCTGGAGGTTCGTCAGCTACACGAATGACGAATTACAGTTGTCTCGTCGGCCACTCATGTGCTTTTGTGGATAAACCGATGACGGACAGGAACGAGTCTATCAAAGCTACGGTACTCCATCTTCTCAGGCGGATATTCTGTCCGCGGAAGGCGATGCCAGCGTCCGAATGGCTGGCTCCTGCGAGGGAATTCTGTGAGATTCTTCCAGCAAAACTCGGTCCGGACAGAACCATCCCAGCAGAGGAGTCGCCATGAAAGTCGTGACCAGAGCCATCACTACCATCATGGAAAACAATGCTGGCGAGATGACTTTGATGTCCAGACCGATATCGAGAATCACCAACTCCATCAGGCCGCGCGTGTTCATGAGCGTGCCCAGTCCGGCGGCTTCCCGCAGCCGCATCCCGGTAAGCCAGGACGCGAGGGTTGATCCGCCAAGTTTGCCCACCGTCGCGATCAGCACAATCAATCCGCAATACCTCCACATCTCTGCGCCCTTCACCAGCCCTATGTTGGTGCGTAGTCCGGTGAATGCGAAAAACAGCGGCAGCAGCAACGTGACGGTGATGGTCTCGAAGCGATCCAGAACGTAGCGGACGAACTTCTGCTCCTTGGGCATAATCGCGCCCATCATGAATGCTCCGAACAGCAGGTGCAGCCCCAGCCATTCCGTGCAGAGCGCAGAACCGAGCACCAGCAAGAGCATCGACGCCATCAGGTTCTCGCTGAGTTCTCCGCGCTTCCGGTAGGCAGATTCCAATCGAGCCAGCAAATGCCGCACCCCATAGATCATGATGAGAGCGAACACGACGATACCGCCGATCGTCATCCAGATCGACCTTCCACTGTGCGCCGCGCGAGTGAGCACTACGATGTACGCCAGAATGCACCAGCCTGTCACGTCGTCTACCGCAGCCGATGCAATTGCCACCGTTCCCAACCGGCTCTGCAACAATCCGCGCTCGATCAGAATCCGCGCCAGAACCGGGAACGCGGTAACACTCATCGCCGATCCCATAAACAGCGCGAAGCTGGTGAAGGTGACGCTGTCGTCGGAAAGCCTGGGATAAAGATAGAGCGCGAGAAACGCCGCCAGGACAAATGGGGCCGTGATGCTAACGTGACTCGTGAGCACAGCGGCGTGCCCATGTTTCTTCAGTTCTTTAGGGTTAATTCCCAAACCCACCAGAAACATGAAGACGACCACTCCGATCTGGCTCAGTGCGTTCAGAAATCCGAGGCTCGTCGCCGGAAAAAGATAGGCAGAAGCGCCGGGCGCAAGCCATCCCAGCAAAGATGGTCCCAATAAAATTCCGGCGAACATTTCGCCTACTACGCGCGGCTGGCCGATTCGCCGGAACAGGCTTCCCACCACGCGGCACACCGCCAGAATGACGGTCAACTGCAGAACCAGCTTGAAGAGATCTGGCATCAGTGCGGTCCCTTCCGGACTGGCGGAGACTGGCGCACCGCTTGGAACTCCACGGCCCTACATTCGGGACAATGGTTCACCGAGAGCACTCCCACCAGCGATCGAGGATCAGCTTTAGGATCGACCTTCGCTACCAGCGAAAGTTCACGACCGGTTCCACACCCGGCATCATCAGACCACGCTGCCGATGGCGCCAGCGAGGCCCTAAGCGTGGTGCCGTCGAGTTCGCCCGACCCGGTAGACTTGGGATCGTTGGACAGGCTTAGGGTGAAGTTCTTGCCGGACTGCGAAATGACCAGTGCCGTGTCCGGATTTTCGGCCAGCGTTTTGCCGCATGGCAAAGCTGCTAGCCGGACCGCATCAGCTTGTAGTTGCCACATGCCGTCCACGGAGATCGGCGCGGTCAAGCTTCGTCCACTCTTCAAAATTCCGACGAGTCCCAGCACCGGCAGAGCTACCAGGAACGTGTAGGCGAGAATGAAATTCCTGTTGGTGTGGGACATCGGGCGTCTCACCGATCGGGGGAATGTTTTCACGGCCGGAGGTCCGGCCGGAAACTGGAAGCAGGCCCCAAATCCCTGGGGGCCTCCTGTTGAATTTACCTGTCGTAGCCGCCGAGCGGCAACGTTTCGGCAACGTTTATCTCAACGGCCAGTCCATCCGTCTAGGACGTCGCCTGGCTGAACGCGTTCGCTGTGAGATCGCCGAGCAACTTATGCCACGGATGCTTCTGGTTCTGTTCAACTTCCGTGACCATCTGGCGCATCTTCTCGAGCACCGGTGGCCTCGCTTCGTCATAAACGTCGCCTTGCAACAACTTCAGCACGTCCAGACGGTAGCGCGGATCGTTAATGAAATAGGTGAACAACACGTTCAGACGGTAGTAAACCGTGATGAAGTCATACCAGTTCTTGGTTCCCAGGCGCAGCGTGTTCTCGAAGGTAGCAAAATTCTCGCGTGAGAATTCATTTTTTTCCAGGGCGTTCAGAATATCCTTGTGCGCGAAGCGCGAGCTATTCAGCGCGATGCTCACGCCCGTGGAGAAGATCGGATCCACAAAGCGCCCGGCATCGCCGACCATCAGAAACCGGTCACCGCACAGTTGCTTCATCGCGTAGCTGTAATCGCCCTCATCTTTGAAGGCATGCATCTGATCGGCCTGCTTCAATTTCTCTCGCAGTAAAGGACGCGTTCCCACTGCTTCCCAGAAAAACTGTTCGCGATCCTTCCGTGACTTGGCGAAGTGTTTCTTCTGCGTGACCACACCGACGCTGGTGACCGAGTCAGTGATGGGAATCTGCCAGATCCATGTATTCGAAATCGGCAAGAAGTGGACGAAGATGAAATTCAGTTGAGCGTCTTTCTTGGCGAATGCGCGGCGATCGTAGCCATCAAACCAGGTATGGATGGCGTACTGATCGAACACCGGGTCTTTGATCTTGAGCTTCATTTGATTGCCCAGGAAAGTATTACGGCCGCTCGCGTCCACCACCATCTTCGCGCTTACGCCCATTTCCCTGGAGCCCATATTGAACCGAACGATTGGCTCCTTGGGCCCGAAATCCACCTCTTTCACCTTCACGCCTTCGTATACCGCCGCGCCCAGCTTGTTGGCGTGCTGCAACAGCATCAAATCGAACTTGCTGCGATCCACGTGGTAGGTGTGGTTCTTGTCCACGCCGGCCTGCTCGCGCTCGTCGAAGCGAATGTCGACGTTGCATTCTGGGGACAAACCCTCGAAGTCATGCTCGTACGGGAGTTTCTTGTCATCCGTCGTCCACACGGCGCCGAACTTGTGCGGGAACTTCGCTTCCTCCATCTTCGGAATGAAATCCAGGTCTTTGAACACTCTGGTCGAAGATGGCACGAGCGACTCGCCAACATGGGGCCGCGGGAACAGTTCCCGCTCAAACAGTACGCAACTCACCCCGGCCTTGGCTAAGTAGGCCGCCATAGACGACCCAGCCGGTCCCCCACCAATAATGGCGACATCAAAATCGGGCTTTGTAATGATCAACGCTTCCTCCTATGGTCTGTTCTAACGCTTCCGAGTGTGGTTGTTGGCCGCTCCGTGGGCCCGAACGCTACTTCTTTCAACTCAAGCCTTCGTATACCTCAGCTATGGCGTGCCGCAGCGCATGAAGCCGCCCGCCGGGGCCCACCACCAAAAAAGGCAACGTCATCCGGCTTCGTAAGAACCAAGGTATTTGCTCCTTTGCAAATTGCCAAGAAGATGGGGTAAGGCGAAAATTTGTCGTTGGGGGGTAAATCAACGTTCTGATGTTCGCCCACTATGACCGTTATTTGATCACCGTGTCAAGAGACCTTCTACTCTATTTGCCCGTGCCCGCGATGGTAATCTTCCCTCCGGTTACCAGGGCCAGTGCCACAAGAATCACGTCAGCAGCGTCCAACCGACCCCGTTTCTCACTCCGTCCGGGCCCCACCCACATGGCACGTCAGTGCCATTTACCGCCCCGGTCTGTGAAGACTAAAGTCTCTCAAACGGTGTATCAAAACGGGTATTCTTGGTTCGAGGTTGCCTCGTCTTGATGCTTTAAGTGGTCCCCCTTCGTCATTCCGAATCATCTGCGCCAGAGATGGGTATGTGTTAACTGCGTCCAGATCAACATCCAAGGAGAAACAGAAATGGCTCAACACGCAGTTCCATTACCAGAGAAATTCCGAAGGATCAAGGTGCTTGCCGCTGAAAGCACTCGCATGAACAGTCAGCTCTTAGCCGACGCATTGGCGCAGGATGGCCAGCTGGAAGTCACCGGGATCGAGCCGAAGCCGGCATCGATACTGGCGATTGTGGCTCAAGAGAAGCCGCACGTAGTTCTGATCAGTTCGGCGTTGGAAGATTCCGGGACCCAGGGTTTCGATTTGGCACGGCAGATTTCTACAACCGTTCCGGGCACACGAGTCATCCTCTTGATGGATGCATCCAACCCGTCCGCAGTGGTTCAGGCATTTCGTTGCGGAGCCCGTGGAATTTTCTCACGCACGGAATCTTCCAAAAGTCTTGCCAAGTGCATCCATAGCGTTCACGAGGGCCAGGTATGGGCGAACAGCGCGGAGTTGTGTTACGTGATGGAAGCCCTGCGTGCATCCGAGCCGATACGGCTGGTTGATTCCGGCGGCGCAGCGATTCTTTCCAAGCGTGAGCAAGATGTCGTTCGCTGTGTGGCGGAGGGACTATCGAACCGTGAGATCGCAAGCAGCCTCGGACTCACCGAACACACCGTCAAGAATTACCTCTTCCGCATCTTCGATAAGCTCGGTGTATCCAGCCGCGTGGAAGTGGTACTTTACGTTTTCCGTTTTCGCAAGGACTGGGTGGGCGCGTCTGCCACCAGTTCCGCCGAATCGTTGGGGCCGGCTCTCCTCGCCCGGCCCGCAAAACCGGCCAGCCGGATAGGTCTGGCCGCCGCCTCGCCCCGGGTTTCAGCTGAAATCTGAGTCCAGCCAGAATTTACAACTTCTGCTCCTCCTCGGCTACTGCCAACCTAGCCCTACCGCAGCCGTGCTCACGATCGTGCGGCCGATCACCAGGGAGGCCGTTGCCGCTGGGGACGGGACATTGAGCACGTGCAGCATCCTGTCTGAGGGCACAAACTGAAAATCATCCACCAGTATGCCCTCACGCGTGAGCGCCTGGGCGCGAACTCCAGATCCACCTGGCACCAGGTCCTCGTCGCGTACTTCGGGGACTAGTCGCTGTAAAGCACGCGCAAACGCAGCTTTGGAAAAAGACCGGTGGAATTCTCCCACTCCACTGCGCCAGTTTTTCGCCGCCATTCGCCAGAATCCGGGAAACGCCAGGCATGAACCTAAGTCGCGCACGTTGAAGTCTGTTCGCCGGTAGCCTTCACGTCGAAATGCAAGCACAGCGTTCGGTCCGGCATCCACACTCCCACTAATGCGGCGCGTGAAATGAACCCCGAGAAAAGGAAACCGCGGATCGGGAACGGGATAAATGAGCGAGCGCACCAGCGACGAGCGTGCGGGGATGAGGTCGTAATACTCGCCGCGAAAAGGCACAATCATTCCTGGGGGATTGTCTCCCGCCATGCGGCTGATGCGATCACTGAATAGTCCTGCGCAGTTGATCAGTGATTTCCCGGAGAATGCGCCTCTTCGGGTTTCAACCGTGATTTCAGCCCCATGCCGTCTGATGCCAATCACTTCGGTCGAAGTGAGTATGGATCCGCCTCTCGCGGCAATGAGCTCTGCATATTTGTCGCAGACTGCCGCGTAGTCAGTGATACCAGTCGATGGAACGACCAAGGCCCGCAGTCCGCTCGCGTGGGGTTCGATCTGCCGCAGTTCTTCGGGCCCGATAGAACGCAGGCCAGTAAGCCCATTGGCCTCGCCTCGTCGACGCAGCTCTTCGAGGCGCGGGAACTCCTCCTCGTGAGTAGCCACAATCACTTTGCCGCAAATCTGATGCGCGATCCCATGTTCGCGGCAGAATTCCACCATCGCGGCGGCGCCCGCTACACATAACTTCGCTTTCAACGAGCCCGGTTTGTAGTAAACGCCGGAATGGATCACGCCACTGTTGTGGCCGCTCTGATGCCGGCCCACGCGCTCTTCTTTTTCCAGCAACAGCAGGCGAAACCGCGGGAATTGTCGGGTGATTTCGAGCGCCACCGCCAGGCCGACAATACCTCCGCCCACAAGGATGACGTTGTAACGCTCATCGGCCATAACAGACCCAATTTACTGCACGATGAGCGTAACAGATGGAGGAGGCTGGCTGAGACTGGCAGGGGAGCCTGTCACCGTGATCGTATACGTTACAGGTGCGCCCTGAAGGGGGTTGCTTGGGTTGCTGGTTCCTCCGTTCTGACCGCTCCCGCCACACGAAGGTAAATAAATTATCAGGCAAAATACGAATCCCAACAGCAACGCCGGACTCCAGCGGCGCCTGCCCGTCGCGCCCCAGAGCACGATTGCCGCAAGAGCCAGCCAAACCGCGTAAAGCCAGGGACCGGCCTTCGCCCGAGGAAGCCATAACTGTCCGCTCACTGCCTGTGTGCTAACCGTCATGACCACCGCCGCTGGGCCACTTTGTAATTCCGCGGGGTTAGGAGAGAAGCTGCACGCTGATCCTGCGAGCGCCGGACTGACCTTGCAGCTGAGAGTGACCGGATTGCTGTATGACCCGCCCACCGGCGAAACGCTTAGGTTGTAGGTGATGGACTGTCCGGCGCTGATGGTCTGGCTTGCCGACGAGAGGTTGGCGATGTTGTAGTCCTGGATTACGGTAAACGGAATCGTTGCCGAGTGGCTGGGATCGCCGCCGGAGTCCTCGACATTAATGCCGATGTTGTAGGTGCCCGGCACGGCGTTGCTGGGGATATTGATCAGGGCGGTCACCGTCACCGGAGAGCCGCTGATCGCGATGGGGTTCGCAGGCGTGAGCGTACATTGGGTTCCCGAGAGTGCCGCGGCATCGCAGGTCGCCTTGACCGAACCGCTGTAGTCGGGCGTCACGGAGATTTTTGCCGCCACGTTCTGCGATCCGGCATCCACGCCGCTGGGAAAGGGCTGCGTGACGGCCAGTTGAAAAAGATTCGTCACGTTCAAGGGAAATGGAACCGAATGCGAGACCAAGCCGGATATCCCGGTAACTACGAGGCTATAGTTGCCTTGCGCTGTTGAGGCCGTGGTGGCGATCGTCACAACCACTGCCGCTGAGCTGTTGCCCGGAGTTACGGAGCTGGGGCTTACGCTGCAAGTGGAGTTCGCGGGAGCACCCGAACAGGACAGACTTACAGCATTGGCAAACAATGCTCCCACCGGCATGACGCTGAGATTGTAGGTGGCCGTTTGCCCCGAGCCTGCGGTATTTGTGGCAGGCGTCACCGCACTGAACGTAAAATCCTGCACGCTGAGAGCGGTTGTCCATGTGTGGCTTGGTTCGCCCGCGGCGTCTTGAGTATTGATCTTGATGTTGTAACTGCCGGGAGCAGAGCCATTCGGAACGGTGATGGTCGCGATCACGGCAACGACAGCCCCGCTGCCGATCACGATAGGGCTCACCGGGCTGAGTGTGCATTGTGCGCCTGTCAGCGCTGTAGCGTCACAAGTTGCGCTGACTGTGCCGCTGTAGGAGTCGATCGAAGTGAAAGTAAGATTCGCCGTGGCCGAGCCGACGGGAACGGCAGTCACCGTTGCAGGGCCGGCGATTACGTAGTCGCCGACATCGAAGGGAACTTCCAAAGAATTTGTAATCGAACCTGACGTGCCCTGTACGGCGATCTCGTAACTGCCGGCGGAGAAGCTGGTCCCGTTGATGGTGAGAGTGGCCGTTGCTGGCGCCGCTGGTGGGAGCGCGACGGTCACCGAAGCCGGGCTGATGCTGCAACTGCCGCTTCCGAACGCCGACACACAACTCAGATTGACCGTGCCCGTGAACGCGTCCTGAGACGCAATCGTAATCGAGCCAGTTGTTCCCGTGCTGCCCGCTTTGACGTTGGGGAAAGAAGCGTTGGTCAGGCTGAGGGCGAAGGTAGGGTTTGGCACGACGTTCGCAATGAACGAAGTGGTTAGGGTTGCCCCCCCGTGCTCGCCTGAATGGTGACCCCGTAGGAGCCAGTGGTGATTCCCAGCGGCACGGTTACCGTGGCCGTCGCGTTTATCGGGGAACCGGTACTCAGATTGAAGCTTGCGCCCGGAGTGAAATTGCAGGTCGCTCCTGGGATGCTTGGAGTGAAGCTGCAGCTCAAACCTACGCTCTGATTGAACGTCCCTTGCGCGGCAATTTGAAAACTGACCGGCGGGGAAGTTGCGCCCCGAGGTTCATTCACGCTGCTCGGAGAAGGCGCAGTCATGCTCCAATTCACTACATGCAAGGTGAGCGGCGCAACATGGGTCGTACTGTTGGGATCGAATCCAGCGCCTTGCACGTTGAAGTAGTAATCGGCCACACCGGCGGCGCCGGCGCTCACTGAAAATGCCGCGCCGTCCTGAGTCGGCGTGAGCGTCGCCGGGCTCGGTACGCAGGGATTGGGCGGACTCGAAGAACCCGCGGTACAGCTCAATTCTACCGTGCTGTTGTATCCATTTACTGCGCTCAGCGTGCCGTTGAAGACAGCATTCTCGCTGACAAAGACCGTCAAAGGAGTATTCGAGACTGCGATCTGGAAATCCGGCTTAGCCAGTAAATTGAACTGCCACACCCCCCGGCCATACGTGGACGCGCGCAGCAGTTTCTGCCCGCCCGAGTTGAAAAGGGCAAGCGCCGTCACAGCTACATTCGGCAGAAATCCGGTTGATGAGGCGGTAGGTATCGGGCCTACTTCGGTCCATGCGGAAGCCGACGTGGAGCTCTGAAAAACCCCCACATCGGTGCCCACATAAACCATGTGGGCCACAGGATCAATCACGACCGCGTTGGCAGGAGAATCTGGAATCGCATTCGCGCCGCTCCCGCTGAAGTCGCTCCAGGTCGTTCCGGCGTTGGTGGTTTGCCACACGTGCCCGGGGCCTCCGGTAAAGCCCATTACCGTCACGTAAGCCGTGTTGCCGGTTGCATCCGAAGTATCAATAGCGACGCCCGAAATTGGGAACTGGTTGGGATTGATGCTGCCGCCGCTGGGGCCATTGGTCGTGACATTCGCAAACGTAGAAACTGTGCCTGCGACCGCGAGCGCATTCGTGGTGACCCAGACATTCCCGCCGATCGGCGTTGATAAATCGTTTGGCCCAAGCCCGTCGGTAGTTGCATAGATTACTTCTGAACCGTTGGCGTTCTCGGGACCCCCGGCTGCCAATGCGCGAACTGCATTCACCTCGGTGCCGGCGCAGGTGCCGATACCCAGCGTATCGAAATTAAGGCTGAACGGGGTAAATGGCCCGCCCGATCGCGGCCCGCTCCATACTCGACAAGTGCCGACCAGCATGCTCCTCGTTGATTGCGGATCGAGAATGTAGGGGAAGTAAAATGATCCGTCGTCGCCACCGACATCGCCGCTGCTCACGACCACATTAAAGAGGCTGTCGGTGCAATTCACGCCGGAGGGACATTCCTGAATGGCCAGGCTCCCCGATCCGGTGTCCGGGTTTGACGCGAACCAGTGGCCGGTGTTGGGGTCGATTGCGTTGTACCCGCCATCGCCGCTCAAGACGTTTCCCCACCCCGTGCTGGTCGTAGCCGTCGCCGTGGCCGGTGAGCCATTGTCCTGCGTGCCGCCCAAAATCGTGTTGGGATCGCTCACATGTTGCGAGAAGCTGACGAACTGGGTCATCGAGCCCAGGTTTTGATTCAGATCGTCGAATTGATTCGTGCCGGAGCACGACCCGCTCAAGAGCCCCGCGAATCCGTTCAACGCGCGGTAGATGCCGCCGTCATTGGCGAAATACATCAGGTCTGCGCCCGACCCCGGAATTGTATAAGCCAGCGCGTGCTGGTCCGGATGCACATGCGCCAGCGCGCCCAGCGGATCGCAACCATAAACGTGCGTGAGATTCAGGAAGGTCGGGTTGACGCACGTTGGGTTGCCCGAATTAATGGAACACTTATAAAGATTGATCGCGCCGGCGTATAGGTCTGTATTGGTTGCGCAGTTCTGGGCGTTGCTGGGGCAGTTCGGAACAGCCGCCAGTTCCAGATTGTAAAATCCCTGCTCCACGCCGCAGCCATTGGAATCGCCACAGTTGAGGATGGCGCTGTCGCTGATTTGGGTCCACGACGCGCCGGAGGTCGTGCTCTGCCAGATTCCTTGATCCACGGGATTACCGTTCGCGTCCGCCGAAACAAACCACACATACATTTCATTTCGTCCCGGCACCACGGTGATTTCCCCCCGATAGATTGGACACGTCGTCACGTAGCTCTGCGGGCAGTCTGTTGCACTCAAGAGTCCCGGAGCGCCTGGCTGATTGGCCAGAGCCGTCCACGTCAGGCCGTCGGGGGAAGAGTAAAAGCCGTGATAGCGCAATGCCGCGAAAAATAGTCCCGCAGCGGCGTTGTAAGCCACCGACGTTGCCGAGGTCGCCTGGCTCGCACCTCCGGAAAAGAGTGCATCGTAGGTCCAGGTTTGTCCGGCGTCGGTGGAGGTGTACAGTCCGCGATAAGTATTGCTCGTCAGAGCTCCCGCGGTGATGCCTTCCCCGGTTGCCGCCGTGGCCGCTACCACCGTGTTGTTCTGTCCATTGGCGGTGCTGAAAGCCATACGGGTCGCACCCAAGCCGCTGAAAGAGAGTGTTCCGCCATTCGCGGTCAAGATCAGTGGCGCCCACGTACTTCCGCCGTTGGTGGACCTCAGAAATCCTAGGCCGAAATAAGAGTCCGCGGAGTTGTCGGCTTCGCCCGTTCCAACCAGAACCACACTCTGGCTGGGATTCGAATTCCCCGGCTGAATCGCGATCGAACCGATCGACAGCGTCGCCTGATCGTCGGTGAGCGGCGTCCAGGTAGCGTTGTTGGCGCTGCTCGTGGCCGCATTCGTCGACTTCCACACTCCCCCCTGCGCCCCGCCGATATAAACCGTATTGCCGCTACCGTCCGCCGGATCAATTGCAATCGCAGTCGCCCGGCCGGAAACCTGGTGATAATCCTGAAAGCCGCTACCCGTGGCGTCGGAAGCGAGTGGCACCGGACCCAAAGGCGTCCATCCACCCGACGATAGATCCGCCTGCGACGCAGCCTGTCCGGCATGAGCGCGTGCCACTCGGACCGCGCGAGCCTGCATCTTGCTTTGATATGCGCGGTGACGCAATTCAGCAGATGATTTCCCCGGCACGACACGACCATGCAGGAACCACTCGGAGCGCTCCTCTTCGTGATCCGCGTCAGCATCTCGGATCGGGGTTTCAGGCAGCGGTTTCTTGGCACCCTGCGCCAGCGTGATCGGCCTCAACGAAATGATCAAGAATGCAAGCAGGGAAGTACGAACTACATAAGAGAGCCTGGAGCAAGTCATAATCTTCCATCAATGAGGCCAGTATCGGAGTGCCCTACAGCGCCAAGCAACTACAAACGTGAATAAAGACCACCTGAAACCCATTTTGGGAAGCTATTTTGGGAATCACGGCGCAGTCGCGCGCAGATCAAAAGGTCGGCTGTGAGCTGGCAGTGGAGTACCTGTACAATCTCCTCGGATTCTCGTATCGATTAGAAACGCTTCGAGGTGCTTCGATGTGGATGCGTCGTCTGATTTCGCTCAGCTTGATTGCTTTGGCGGTATCGGCGGGTTGGCTTTCAATCCCCCGGGTTAAGGCTGCGGATCGCGAGATCAATGTTGCCGCCGCTGCAGACTTAAGCTCCGCTTTGCAGGAACTTGCGACCGCCTACGAGAAACGCACGGGAATCGCAGTGAAGCTTTCCTTCGGCGCCTCCGGGGCATTGACGCAGCAGATTCAGAACGGCGCGCCCTTCGACGTCTTCTTTTCCGCCGACATGGATTACCCGCGCCAGTTGATCGCCGGTGGTCAGGCGGACGGCGCAACCTTGTATCGTTATGCCGTGGGACGATTGGTGCTGTGGGTGCCCAGGGATTCGCCGCTCGATCTGGAACAGAAGGGCATGGATGTTCTGCTCGATCCATCCGTGAAAAAAATTTCCATCGGTAACCCGCAGCATGCTCCCTACGGCCGCGCAGCCGTTGCCGCGCTGAAGCACTATGGCCTGTATGAAAAGGTCAGCGACCGCTTGGTGCTCGGAGAAAATATTTCGCAAGCGGCCCAGTTTGTCGAATCCGGTAATGCGCAGGTTGGTTTCGTCGCATTAGCTCACGCCGCGGCGCCTGCCATGCAGGGCAAGGGAAAATACTGGATCGTTCCCGCCGAGGCTTACCCTCCGCTGGATCAGGGCGTGGTCGTAATCTCGCGCTCACCTCACAAACAAGACGCGGTGGCGTTCCTGGACTATATGAAGACCGCGGAAGTAGCGACCGTGCTGCAGCGCTATGGTTTTACCTTGCCCGAACCGAAGCAGGGAACCGCTAAATAAAGATGGCGAAATAAAATGTATATCGACTGGCAAGCATTCCGTCTGACCGTAGAACTGGCATGCTTAGTCTCCGCTATTCTTTTTCTAGTGGGCTTGCCTGTCGCCTACTGGATCGCCTTCTCGCGCTGGCGCTGGAAATTTCTGGTGGAAGCTCTGGTCGCTTTGCCGATCGTGCTTCCGCCGACGGTGCTCGGCTTCTATCTGCTGGTTGCTCTCGGCTCCCGCAGCCCGCTGGGACAATGGTGGCAGTCCATTACCGGGCACACTCTGGCGTTCACCTTTACTGGACTGGTGATCGGCTCCATCCTTTATAGTTTGCCGTTCGCGGTGCAGCCCTTTGCCGCCTCTTTCTCGTCGGTGGATCGCAAACTGCTCGCGGCCTCCGCGACGCTGGGCGCTTCTCCGTTACGCACTTTTTTCCGCGTCGTCGTTCCGCTCTCTGTTCCCGGATTGGTTACAGGTGTAGCCTTGGCTTTCGCTCACACCATGGGCGAATTTGGCGTGGTGCTCATGATCGGAGGCAATATTCCCGGCGTGACCCGTACCGTCTCCATCAGCATCTACGATCAGGTTGAGGCTTCCAACTATGCCGCAGCTAACGGGATGGCCTTGCTGCTGCTAGTCTTCTGCTTCGTCGTCCTCACCGTGGTATATGGAGTGCACCGGAGAACGCCAAAGCAGAAAACCTGGCCCGTAGCCCCGACCGAATAACAAACCTCAATGTCCACGACCGCGGAACCAAACGCCGCAACCGCATCCGCAAATCCAGCGCTGACCGCACGCATCCGTAAGCGCTTCACTTCTACGGAGCGCGAGTTCGCCCTCGACGTGGACTTCAACGCCGCGCCCGGATTCACCATTCTGTTCGGCCCGTCGGGCGCGGGGAAAACTACATTGCTCGATTGCGTTGCCGGATTGGCTGCTCCCGACGCCGGACGGATTTCCGTGGGTGAGCGCGTCCTGTTCGACGGAAACCCTCCCGTTTGCGTTCCTGTTGCTAAGCGCGGCATTGGATACGTCTTGCAGGATCTGGCACTCTTTCCTCATCTGACGGTCGAACAGAATACGGCCTATGGTTTGGCGCATCTGCCCAGGTCGGCGAGAAAAGAACGCGTCGCTGCGATGCTGCAGGAGTTCCGCATCGAGCACCTACATCAGCAACTCCCAGCGAAAATCTCTGGCGGAGAACGCCAGCGCGTTGCTCTGGCCCGAGCTCTCGTAACCGACCCGTGTATCCTTCTCCTCGACGAACCTCTCGCCGCTCTGGACGCCTCGACCAAGGCAAGAATCATCGACGATCTCCGCCGCTGGAATCAGCTTCACCGCATCCCCATTCTGTATGTTACGCACAGCCGCGAGGACGTGACGGCTCTGGGCGAACGTGTGCTCGTGATGGACCGGGGCCGGATCATCGCGCAGGGCACGCCGCATGAAGTCCTGCGCGCTCCGCTTCAGGAGACCGTGGCGCAGTTGGCCGGCTTCGAAAATATCTTCGATGCCATTGTGGAGTCTGTCCACCCGGATCGCGGCACTCTAACCTGTAAGTTGGTGGGAGACAAACCAGGGAGTTTTGTGGAGATCGAGACTCCTCTGGTGCGCACGGAAGCAGGTTCGCGGCTGCGGGTCGGAATCCGCGCCGGTGACATCCTATTGGCAATCACACTCCCCACCGGCCTGAGTGCGCGCAATGTAATTCCAGGCCGCCTGGTCTCGTTGCAGCAGCGCGATGTGATTGTTTCTGCGCGAGTGGACTGTGGCGTTGAGATGGAAGTGCACGTGACCCTCGCTGCCAGAGATACCCTCCATCTCACGCCGGGCATGGAAGTGTGGTTGGTCATCAAAACGCACTCCTGCTACCTGATGCAGGGCTGAGAGCGAACCGCCGTCCGTCCCAAAGATGACATTCCTTTTACATTTTCTTAACAACTTGTTCTTATACCCCTTGTAGTGTCACGCTGTCCCGTTAGGTCCGAGCGCAAGAACGAGAGGAAACGATATGAACCATCTGGCCAAGTTGGTAAGGTCTCGCGTGAGTGTTGTCGCGTTATTAATCAGCTTAACTTGCGTACTTTTCCCACGAAATGCGGCTTCGCAAGTCGGTGTCTGGGCAACTCACGCTCATGACGCCCAGCACACCGCGGTTTCTTCCGTGGCTTCGCAACCGCTAAACACAATTCATTGGCATGTGCCGGTCGATCTCGATCCTCCGACAGGCGAGATCTTTATTCACTACGGTTCGCCGTTGGTCACGGCGGCGAACACGGTGATTGTGCCGGTGAAGACAGGCGCGAACAGCTTTCGCGTAGAGGCTCATAACGGGACAACCGGCAGCCTGCTCTGGACCCAGAAGACCGGCTATCAAGCGCCCAGCGCCGGGTTCATCCCGGGCCTTGGTCCCACACTCTTTGGCAATCAGCTTTTCGTCCCTGATATCGCTGGCCGCGTGTTGGTGCGGGAAAATCCCGATTCGGCAACCGGCAACGTCCGGCATCTTTATTTCTATGGGCAGAAAAACTACGCAGCCGATCCTACGGTTTACCAGCAGAACGTGCAGATCAACACTCCGCTGACCACCGACGCCAATGGAAATCTTTTTTTCGGGTTCCTGATTCTCGGCTCTACGCCGATCGCCCTGCAAAGCGGGTTGGCTCGTATTTCACCGGACGGCAAAGCCACCTGGGTCTCGGCGGCTGCGATTAGCTCCGATCCGGCGGTCACAAAAGTTGCCATGAGCTGTGCTCCCGCTCTGTCGAGCGATGGCAGCACTGTATACGTCGCGGTCGACACTCAGGACTTCGGATACGGATACCTCGTCGCTCTCAACAGCACCACGCTCGCCGTCATCAACAGCGTTCGTCTATTGGATCCCTGGTCCGGACTGGACGCCACCTTCACCGACGAAAGCAGCGCCGCTCCCACCGTCGGCCCCGATGGCGACGTGTACTTCGGCGTGCTGGAGAATCCTTTTCCCAGCCACAATGATCGCGGCTGGATGCTGCATTTCAACAGCGATCTCTCACAGCTGAAAATTCCCGGTAGCTTCGGCTGGGACGATACTGCGTCGATCGTCGATGCCGCTCTGGTCCCCAGCTATCACGGCAAGTCGACTTATCTCCTGATGACGAAGTACAACAACTATGCGGGGATCAACACCGGGGACGGACACAATCGGATCGCAATCCTCGACCCCAACGCAACCCAGAAAGATCCAGTGATTCCCGCCACGAAGGTGATGAAAGAGGTCATCACCAAACTCGGGGTTACTCCCGATCCCGACTTCCCAACTTTTCCTGGTGCCGTTCGGGAATGGTGCATTAATTCCGCGGCGGTCGATCCGTTCACAAAGTCAGTGATGGCAAACAGTGAAGACGGCAAACTCTATCGCTGGGACCTGGCGACCAACAAACTGTCCGAGAGGATCACTCTTTCCGGCGGAATCGGCGAAGCCTACACTCCCACGCTCATCGGCAGCGATGGCACGGTGTATGGCATCAACGATGCGGTATTGAGCGCGATCGGGAAGTAGGTTGCAAAAAAAGAGCCTGGAACCGCGATCGGGGCGCCGGCAGCGTTGCCTCTTCGATGCGCTCCATCTCGATCACGGCGATCCACTGTCCTTTTCGCTGTTCTGAAAATACGATGTGGCCGCCTAGAATCTGAGCCGCGGCGGCTGGCGGCAGGTCGCGATGAAAGCCGAAAAAACGCGTCTTCCATTCCGTCCAGGTGCGCCAGTGATCCCATGACGCAGGACCCGGTTCGTACTTCGTCGAAAATACCAGAGCGACTTCATAGTTGGACCCAGAAACGTCCGAGCGAAAATCAGCCGCCGACAGGACTTCGTCCAGAGAGAAGTCTTCAATGCGCACCACGCGCATCGGCCGCGTAACGTAGCCGAGCCAGGGCCGGGTCAACTCATCCGAAGCGGGCCAGGCCGTCAGCACGCCCGCCATGGGATAACGGGCCTCCAGAAACTGTTCGCCATCTTCATGCAGGACAATGCAGTCCCGGTAAGCGAGGTTATCTTCCGGCGAAAATCCGTAAGGAGGATTCCAGAACCACGCCGCCACAAATGCCAGCGCCACACAAGCTATCGCTGCACGCCAAAAACTCAATCGGCGCCAAAGGGTCGAGACGCAGACGATGATGATCAGAGGAACCGCTGGAAGCATATAGCGCGCCAGCACTGCGCCGCCGATTAAGGCCATCGCCACAACATAAGTGAGTACGACGACGTAGAAAACCATCTGCACCGGTAGGCTGATCCTTGGCCGCTCCGATCCCGAATCGCTTTCAGGCGGCAGCATCCACATCGCAAGCAGCGTCGCCAGCGTCAAAACCCACAGATGAAGGTAGCCGCTGACTTGCCACAATCGCATGGCCAGCGCCAGAAAAAAGCGCGTCGGGCTTAGCGTCGCGGCTACGTTGTAGCGGAAAAACTCCGGGTTGCCGAAAACGTATCCGGTATGCGCGTAGTGGTACGCGTACCAAAGCACAAGCGGCAACGCAGGAATCAGCAGGGAAGCGATGCGGAGCGTCACACTGCGGCTGGCGCGCTGAGCGAGCTCGGGATGGGCACGGCTTTGAGCCGTGCCCTGTACCTTGAGTGAGGATGCGGGCTTTAGCCCCTGGGGGACCTCGTCATTCAGCCACAACTTGCGCAGGAAACCTTTGCCCACAATCAGGCCGATCATCTCCCAGCCCGCAAGCGCAACCGGCGCTAGAATCGCGGTCTCCTTCGCCAACGCGGCGAGCGCGAACCAAACTCCCATCCCAATCAAATCATCTTGCACGTAAGCGGAGAGGCCCCAGAAAATAAGCCCCGCGGCCGCCAGATCCACTTGAGCCAGAGAGCTTTGCGCGAAGAATACCGGATATACCGCCGTGCACAGCGTGGCCCCAATCGCAACCTTTGTGTTCGCCACGCGCTCAGTCAGCCGAAATATACCCAGAAGTGAAAAAGCAGCGAGCAAGAGCATGGCGGTCCGCGTCACAGGAGGAGCGTATCCCACCACCTTCCACCAGAGCGCCAGCCAAGCCATCACCAGCGGTGGATGTGCGTTCGAGACCGTGGAGTGCGGAATGAAGCTCGCCGTTAACAGGATGTCGCGCGCGGCCGGAACGTAATAGCCCGCCTCGTCCCAGAAGTAGGGCAGCCGCAGCAACGGCACATGCAGCAGAAAAATCAATACAAAGATGACCGCGAACACTAGGGCGGGATAACTTTCGGTCCACAGCACCCTCCCGCGCTGGCCCGATGGGTAGTCTTTCAGAGTATTCCTCCTGCAGGTCCTTGCGGAGCGTCGATCTCCAACCGATCGAGGACGAACACGGGCCACAGCCAAACCGTGGTTTCGCTTAGCCCGAACTCATCCGTCGCTCTCTAAATCCGGATGCAGAGTGACTTTAGTGCACCTGTCCCCCCGGGCTCATCCGGGGGTCCAGTTTGATTTCGCCGAAGGCGGTCTCGTAGCCGTTGACGTTCTGCTGCAGCAGTCCGAGCAAAGCCTTGGCCTGTTGCGGGCTCAGATAGATACCCTGAAAGTTGCGCAGTTCGACTTGGGCTTCGGTCTGCTGTTGCACCGTCCCGAATACGAGGAAGAAGTCCCATACATTCACTCGCATCTGCACACTGTTGGCATAGGATTCCCGATAGTCGGGGGCATTGGTCAGCTTGACATTGGGTTGTGGCGGAACACTCATAGCCAAGCAGTGTAATAACTTAGAAGTAGAAAGGAAAGACGCTCCCGTGAAGTCGGGCTCGACTGCCTGACGTTTCCTCGATTCGGCAAGTACGACCCAATTCGCTGACAAAAATTGTCAATTTGCCTGCAAGTTTCTGGCGAACCGACCTGCCGCGAAAGGTCATGGCCCGAAGCTACTTTGCTGAATCCAAAGGGGTTGTAGGATGTCATTACGAGCCTCGTCTGGCGTTCAAAGTGCGAGACTGGATGCGGCTTTCAAATTAAGCTTTTCGAGTTCGACTATGACCCATAAGCCTGAAAACGCGGCCATCGAAGAAGAGATTATTCTCCCCGAAAACCTGCTGCCCCTAGGATCTGTGCTGGGGGAAGGCGTCACGCCTCAAGACATCAGCATGGTCCTGGCGAAGGTGTTCCACGTTCAGTATGCCGAGGTTGCTCTGCTGCGGTTGGAAGGCGGTCTGCTCAAGTTTGTCTTCCCGGAGCATCTCCGCACCACCGGCGCAATTCCGATTTCCAGCAAAGCCGTGGCTGCCCACACTGCCTTGAGCAAGAAAGCCGAAATCTTTAATAACTTCGCGCGCGTAAAGCACGCCAGTATCTTCGAGACCATCAAGCCAGTTGGAGCCGAGGAAGACAGTCCGGCTCCGCCCGCGCCCATTCAGAAACTGATGTCAGTACCTATTCTGGATACCAATTCAACCGTGCTGGGCGTCCTTCAGATTTCGCGCAAAGGTTTGGATCCGCGCTTTACTCAGGATTTCAGCCGCGAAGACTTGCACGACCTGGAACTCGCCGCCGGCCTGCTGGCCGGCTCGCCCGTGATGCTGGCCAATTAATTCGTACCGCGATCGTAACGCCCGAACGTTCGTGCAACCGGCGAACGAAGTTGAACCAGCTCGGCGGTACTACGTCGAACTACACACATAACCCTGATCTATGTGCTGAAGCCGTTGGCCCACGGGCCTAAGACCATGGAGAGCTGGAGCTAAGACGCGACCGGAAATGGACTAGCGTCATTTGGCGTGCGCCCTGCATTCGAACGAGCTGAACTCGAACCCGAGCGGCTTATGACGAAAACGGCGAAGCCAACGGAGGGAGCGCCCATGGACTCAACTTACTCGCTTGGCAGAAATTGGTTCCGTTCCCGGCTCCTCAATTCTTCGCGATTGAATCCTAGTGCGCTGTGCTTCACTATTATTCTGTTTGCCTGTGCCGGACTAGCGGGCTGCGGCTCGACGACTTCGTCGAGTTCGCCCTCTGAAAAAGGCTCCGTGCCCGCAATTACCTCCTTCACGGCGAATCCGACCAGCGTAAACTCCGGGACCAGCAGCACGCTGAGCTGGACGACAACCGGTGCGGCCAGCCTTACCATCACCCCGGGAACATTCACTTCCACGTCGGCCAGCGGCTCAACCAACATGAGTCCAACGGCGAGCACGACCTACACGCTCACGGCAACCAACGCCTCGGGCTCGACTACATCGACGGCAAAGGTCACGGTAGCAACTTCCAGTGGTTCACTGTCGATCGCCACCACTTCCTGCCCAGGCGGAACCCAAGGCTCCGCGTATTCAGGCTGCACAATTCTGGCCAGCGGTGGCTCTCCGCCCTACACCTATTCCATAAGTACCAACGCCAGCTTTCCTCCGTTGCCTGAGGGGATCTCTCTCAACGCAACCACAGGAGACGTCACCAGTTCGCTGATCGGCGGCCAAGGCACTTACACGCCCGAATTTGTAGTGACGGACTCGACAAACGCTCAGGCGACTCAGAACATCAGCATCGCAATCAATGGCAACAATGCATTTCTCGCCAGCATCTTTCCATCCACTTCTATTTTTCACCATCGAGTGGATGCGGCCACGACCAGCTTGCCGGTAGATACTTCGCCCGCAGCACCAATGTACAGCGGCTATTTGTCATCGACGGTGAAGCCGTTCTTCGGGAACAATTCAAATGCCCCGTTTCCCAATGGCATCCCGGCCATCGAAGTTCCCTACAACCAGCCGGATGTATCCGTTAAAACCACGGTGTATCAGTCCTATTTCACTGCTGGCCCGATACCAGCGAACGCTCCAGTGGAAGGCACCAGCAACTCGACGGGAGATCGACACGTTCTGGTTTATCTGGAGGCAGGCGGTGGAAACAATCCTGCTCTTTACGAGATGTGGCAGGGAATCTACGAAGGCGGTCCCTGGACCGATTCTTCAAACGCTCTTTGGACCGACGTATCTTCGAATAATCTGACACAGCAAGGCACAGGAACATCCGATGCCGCGGGCCTTCCCGTAGGGCCGCTGCTCGCCAATGCCGACGAGGTAATCGGCACCGGCACACCCAGCTCACCGACCGGAACGATCCAGCATCCCATCCGGTTCACCCTCAACCATATGTTGAACTACTGGGTCTGGCCCGCTACGGAAACGGCAGGCGTGGGGAGCTGCACGGCCACGGGAGGGAGTTCCATTGCCGTGGAATCAGAGATTTCGCAATCGTCTCCTCCGGAAAGCTGCACCATGGCCGGACCTGCTGGTGAGATCTATCGGTTAAAGGCATCAGTCGCGACTCCCACATGTGCCTCCAGCAGTCCGCAAGCGGCCATTATCATCACCGCATTCCGAAACTACGGAATCATCCTCGCCGATAACGGTGACAGCGGAGGCCTGATTGGCACACCCGACGCTCGCTGGAATGACAACGATCTTTCGTGTCTAACCAGTCTCACTTTATCCGACTTCGAGCCCGTGAATGTTTCGAGCCTCATGGTCAGCAACGATAGCGGGGCCACCAGCCACTAGCCAAACTGCTCGTCGATTATCGACCGGTTGGGGCGAGGAGACCCGTGTGCTCGGATCTGTCCTCGCCCCTCCGTTTTCAGATCCCGGTCACTGAACAAACGACACGCCGTCGAGCGACGTGAAGCACTGGGCATTGCTGAATGTTCCGCCCTCGGCCTGGACGATCACCACACCACTGGACTGGATCAAGAGGCGTCCGTTGGTGGCGTCGCACAGATCGATGGGGACATAAACATTGGTTATCGGGCTAAGAGACGGGGGCAGCACGAATGGCTCTGTGTTGGTCCCCGAGGTGGCAATGGCCCCCTGGAAATACACAACGCCGTAAGCATTCCCCGCTTCCGCACGACTGGTGCTGAACGGACCGTCGGTCCATCCGTTGATCAGCGTAAGCAGCTTGAATCCCGTGTCCTTCGCGACGAACGACGCACCATCGAGCGACGTGAAGCACTGGGCATTGCTGAACGTTCCGCCCTCGGCCTCGACGGTCACGACACCAGTAGGCTCAATAAACAGCCGCCCGTTGGTGGCGTCGCACAGATCGATGGGGACATAAACATCGTGTACGGGGCGAAGCCCCCTGGGCAGCACGAACGGTTCTGCATTCGTTCCCGAGGTCGCAATGGCGCCCTTGAGGTGAACGACCCCCGTGATGTTCGAGGCAGCCGCGTCGCTGGTGCTGAACGGGGCATTGGTCCAGTCGTTGATCAGCGTCAGCGACGTAAACCCGGTAGCATTCAAGGCGAACGATGCACCGTCAAGCGACGTGAAGCACTGGGCATTGCTGAACGTTCCCCCCTCGGCCTGGACGATCACGACACCGGTGGGCTGAATAAAGAGCCGCCCGTTCGTGGCGTTACACAGATCGATCGGGATGTAGACAGCGGTCGCCGGGCTTAGCGACGGAGGCAGCACGAATGGCTCTGTGTTGGTCCCGGTGGTGGCGATTGCGCCCCTGAACTTCACGATGCCGCTTACTTCCTCCACGCTCGCGATGCTGGTGCCGAATGGTGCGTTGCTCCAGCCGTTGATCAGCGTTAACGGTGTTGGGCCCGTGAACTGGGCAAGAGCAGACCCCGTCCCCAACAACAGAGCAAACGGGACCAGGCTGCAAACCAAACGTCTCAGCGATTTGATATTCTTCATTGCACAACTCTCCCTTCGCCACTCGGTGGCGGTTGAAAATTTCTGATTTTTTTCGATTGACTACCAAACGAAGAGACAGCGCTCCCGCGAAGGCCATCTACCTTCGCCGAGAGGTACGGTGAGGGGGAAAATTACTGTGCGCCGGGTACTAGTCGAAGCGGCAAAGCCTCCTTCTTGTGCGGTTTGCTCCTGATGCCCGAGCTCTTGGCACCGCGAATCGCGATCGGCACCAGTTCTTGTTCGCACTCGATGGATAGTGATGGGATCGCACGGAACGTTTCATTCCCGTGAAAAAAGCAGAGTTGAGGCGCTTTGCGGGCGTCGAGCCCGCAGCCGAAATCCTGAGCGGAGCGAAGGATCTTGCCGGCAGCGGATCGAATGCTTTGGTGCGAAAGGGGGGACTCGAACCCCCCACGGTTTTAACCGCCATATCCTAAGTTGAGGCGCATTGCGGGCGTTGAGCCCGCAGCCGAAATCCTGAGCGGAGCGAAGGATCTTGCCGGCAGCGGATCGAATGCTTGGTGCGAAAGGGGGGACTCGAACCCCCACGGTTTTACCCGCCAGATCCTAAGTCTGGTGCGTCTGCCAATTCCGCCACTTTCGCTTGAAATACGATTATACAAACCAGATGACACAAACCAGATTATACAAATCGTGAAGAGATTCTTCGAAGAGGGTTTCGTCCAGAGGATTACTCGCGCCCAAGAAACGCAGCATTTCAGAACATCCGCAGCGCGGCGTACCTGAGCACGAGCATACGCAGCAGCACGCAGTCATCACGCGACTCGGCGTGGCACCGCTTTGCAATTCGGCAGCAGCTACTGAACCGCGTTCAGTCCCTGATAAATGAACATGCCTAACAGCACAAGCAGCAGCACGCCCGAACCGGCGCCGAAGACCCATACCGGCTTGGTCAGTCGGTTCACTTTCACCAGCAATTCCGTTTGCTCTTGCTGCATGTGCGAGTTCGCGTCATCCAGGTAAAGTTGCTCATCCTCATGCATGGTCAGCGTGCTGCGATAAATGAGGAGGATGATCAGGCCGACGGTGAAAACACCCCACACAGTCGCGAGCCCAAGCAGTAAAGGAGTCCACGTCCAGGTCATAGCGCCACCTCGACAGATTGCGAGCTTGTTTGGCACCCTCCGAATTCCATAAGCGGCGCCCCATTTACCGCATTTGAAATTCCGCAGAGCCCTAACGGAAATCATTATAGCCCCGCTTGGCAAGCCCTGCCGGGGAATCGGCATAGGACCGGACTATCTCCTTCTCCAACGGGACCTGCGACTCTCGCGGCCGGGGCGCATCCAACTACTGAGGGGTTGGTAGCCCAGGGAACTTGCGCCGTCGATTGGGCTGCTGGAAGCTTGCGCTCCTCTGTTATAATTTAGTCATTCCAGAGCCGAGGAGAGATAAATGGCTACGACCACCGTCCCCGTTACAACCAACGTCCCTGAAGTAAAGAAGACCGCCCCGGTTACACTTACCGCCAGTGCGGTTGCCAAAGTGAAAGAGATTATGGGACAGCAGAATCCCGTACCCGCTGGTCTGCGCATTGGCGTGGTGGGCGGCGGCTGCTCCGGTTTCTCCTATTCCATGCAGTTCGAGAATGCCGCCGGCATGATGGACAAAACGTTCGAGATGGACGACCTTAAGGTCTTTGTCGACGCCACTTCCGTGATGTATCTGAACGGTTGCCTGGTGGATTATGTCGAGACTCTGGAAGGCGCCGGATTCAAATTTGAGAATCCGAACGTCAAGAGCACCTGTGGCTGCGGATCATCTTTCAGCGTCTAGTTTCCTTCGTTCCTTCGCGATTAAGTTGCCGTGAACAACAAATGGCCTCATCGGATGATGAGGCCTTTCTTCTTTCCTGAAGGTCTGTGTCCAGCAATTACTGGGGCGCGTTGGACGGCGGTTGTGCAGGCGTCGACGGGCCATTCGTCAATCCAGAATTGTTGTTGCCAAAGCCCGACGACTGTCCGAATGATGACGATTGCCCAAACCCCGACTGCCCGAACGAACTGCTGCTAGAATTCGAGCCGGCTGGTTGTCCGATCTGGCTCGGTGGGGTTCCTCCCAACTGCAGCGCTGGCTGGTTGGGCGTCATGATCAGCCCGCCGCGATCTAGAGTCGGATCGTATACAAACTGCCACTCGTTGTATTTGTGTTTGTGATTGAATTCTCGGATCGTGTCTTTCTTGCTCACGCTGACTACGCCAACGATAGGTCCTCCGCCAAACACCTGGTTATTTCCCTGACCGCTCGAAGTGCCAGACGAAGTGCCAGACGTGGAAGTCGAGTCCGGCGAACTCCCACTTCCGCTCTGCGATGGATCTGAGCTCGTCGACTGGTTGCCGCTTCCGCTGGACGTATTGTTACTGCTGGCGGTCCCGGAGTTCCCTGAGCTGCCGAAACCTCCTCCGAACGCGCTATTCGAGCCTCCTCCTAAGCTTGATCCGCCACCGAAGCCCGACCCTCCTCCGAATGCGCTGTTCGAATTTCCTCCGAAGCTCGAGGGTTGCGAGAACGCGGAACCAGACCCGCCGAATGCCGAAGCACTCCCGGCCTGACCATTCATTTGGCTCACAGAATTTGCGCCCGCGATGCCGCCACCGCCGATGCTGCCGGTCATCGACAATCCAGGATCGCCATAATGCAGCAGTTTGAAATCCTGCCCGGTCACCGGGTCTTTATAGTGTTTGCGCAGGTAACGAAGATTGTTGGTGTTATCGAGATCTTCGAGTCGCGTTGGGTACCGTCCAAATTTCTTGTAGTAACTGCGGATGGCGCGCGAGTATTGCACGCCGCGATGGATCATTTCCTGTTCGCGGTCTCGCCGGATCTCAAACGCGATGGTGGGCATCACTGCCGCCGCAGCGATGACCATCATCGTCACCATCAGCATCAGGGTCAGCAAAACATAGCCGTCTTCTCGCCGGAGACGCCGGTTGGCGGACGGACGCGCGTTTGAAAATAAACCCATCGGTCTCAGAAACTGGCCCGCTTCCCGATTAGATGCCGCTTGGGGGCCTCCGCAAAATTGCCCAATCGCAACATCACCCAATCGCAAAATTTCACTACCCCTGGGTCAGCGGGATACTTTGTGGGGGACCGCTGCCTACCACATCCTGAATGTCCACCGAGGTCGGAGAAATGCGCACCACCTTGTAGCGACGGTCGATGATCTCGCCTTCTCCGGCAATAAAAACGTCTTCGCCCTTGGAAAGAAAAATTTTCTTCGGTTCTCCGGGCTGACTCGCAAAGCCGAAAAACTTCAGGGGAATCGGAGGCGGTGCCGACACCGGGGGCGCCTGATAAACCTTGGGATCATTGGGGCCGACCGCGCCCGGGGCCAGCGGCTTGGGAATCTCCACTTCCGCCTGGGCTATAAAAATGTTTCTTCCTGAGCCCTCATATTTGATCTGTTCCGTCGCGGCCAGTTGTTGCAGTTGCAGCGTCGGGTCAAGGCTCTGGGGTGCATGCTCTTTCTTGCCCGCTCCAGTTCCAGTCCCGCGGCGTCCAGGACGCGACAGAATGCTGCCCGGCCCCGCCGTTACGCCGGGGCTTGTCCCCGTGGAAGCGATCGTCGACGATGAAGGCATGAACTCGTAGACGACTCTGAGGACAGTCAAGATGGCCAGGACTCCGAGCACCGCAGCCACGGTCACGGTCTTCCGATTTTCCGTTCCCAGCTTCACTACGCCCCTGCCTTCAAATACGTTTCGACCCTCATCTTTAACTTAATCGGACCCTTCTGCTCGCCGGCCAGCGTGACGCTGTCGATGATGAAAAGCATGTCATCCCGCTCCAGCGCGTTGATGAACCGCGCCAGGGAAACATAATTGCCCGCAAGATCCGCTTCCACCTCGACCGGCTGCAAGCGGCCAATTTCCGAATCGGCCAACTTGTATTTGGCCTCTTCGATGGTCACATCATTGGATGCCGCAAGCTTGCCAAATTGAGTCGCGATCTGCGAGTCCTGGGTCGGAAATCGCTTCTTGTAGAAGTCGTCGATCTGGCGGTTTGCCGTCACTACCTTCTCCGGCAGATTCGCCAGCGGCTCAACCTGCTGGGTTTTTATCTTCAGTTCGCCCCACAACTGGTTCAGCTCCTGCCGCCGCGACTCCGAGGAACCCACCAGCGGCGAAAGCAGCACGATCACCGCAATCACATCTACCCCAACCAGTGCCGCCAGGGCGATCTTAATATTTTTCCGGCTTCGCCGTAGGTTTGGCATCAGGGAGTAGTCCTCTTCGAGATATCGGTCTTCGGCGCCGGGACGGGCACAGTCTCCGGAACATAGGTCGCAACCAGGGTTATCTGCACCATGTCTCCAGTGTTGGAAGTTCCGTACTGCTCGCTCTGGATATAGGTTTGGGTGAAATGGCGCGAGTCTTCCATCCGCCGCGCTAGATCAAGCGCCTTCTCCCGCGAATCGCCCCCCACCAGCATCTTCAGCTTGAGTTGATTATCCTCGTCGAGTTCCGGATTAATCGATATGAGGTGCACCCGGCCCGGCATTACTTTCTCCAGATCTTCCAGCACCCGCGTCCAGGAGAAAGACTTGCGCTCAATCAGTTCGTTGAGAAATTGCGACTGATCCCGCGTGGCGCGATTCGCCGGACGATTCAGAAAATCCTCAGCCTGTTGCCGCGCCCGGTCACGCTGCGCGATTTCCGTTCTTAATTGCGCGATCTTGGCATGATCGCGGCGGGCATCAAACCAGCCTGTGACCGTGAGCGCAAGCAACGCCAGGGTCACGATGGCCGTGACCACAAGAGCTGTTCCCCAGCGCATCCAGAACTGCGGCGCATCCTCGTAGGGCTGGCTGGCGAGATTGATATCGAGACGCATAATTCTTATTTGTCATCCTGAGGCGAGCGCTTTTTGCTCGCCGATGGATCTGTGGGAGCCACCGCGCCGCGTGTTTTTTGCGGCGCAATCAGCGCGAGGCGACCTTCCCCATAAAACCACGCGATCCTACCTTACGAAATCAGGGCTCCCACCACACCGGCCATTCTCCATCGCGGCACCGAACCTCCCGCGCTGACTCCCAACTGCGAGGAGGTCACTAATTCCTGCACATCAGCGCCGGTTTGCGCGCGCAGCGCCGGCGCCGCATTTCCTGTGTCGGACAAGCCCGCAACAAAAATCTTTTCGATGTTCAAATGATAGGTGTCCTGAAAAAACACTACGGACGGATAAACTTCCTCGGCTAATTGCTCGCCCGTGATGGTTACACCCCGTGTATTCTCCAGCGTCCGGAAAAGTTGCACTTGGCCGGCGTTGAGAATCGCGATGCTCGTGGTATGCGCGTCCACTTTCACCACTAACGTGGGCCGCTGCCCCTCGGCCGCGCCCAGAGCTGCCAGCATCGATGGCAAGACCACCCCGGGGCTAAATCCCGCATCCCGGAAGGTCGCCTCGTAATCCTCCACCACGCTGGCCAGGGCTACTGCCGCCACCACCCGTACTCCATCCGCGGTCTTCTGTGCGTGGTAGGAAACTCTGGCCTTGTCCACGTCAAAAGGCAGAGATTTCTTCATGCGGAACCGCACCACACCGGCTGCCTCTTCAGAGTCGGAAGGCAACGTATCAAATTCGAGCAATACCACCCGCACGGCTGCATCCGGTACCACCGCAATCAGGTCGTGGGAGCGTCCCGCTACGCTGCTCAGCGCCGATTGCACGGCCGCGGTCACCGCATCGCGCTGGCGCAAGTTTCCCTCCACCAGATCCGGGATCACGCTGCCGGGCGCGAGTTCGCGCGCGGCGCACGCTTCCAGACTCCGGCGATCTTCCGCCAGTCGTCCCACCAGCACGCGGTCGGCGGCGATTTCACACGCCAGTTTTGGTTTTGCTGGATTCGATCGGGAACTCATTTCAGGAACTCACTCCCCAAGCTTACCTTCTACAATTCAAACGCCACGCCGACCCAAATGCAATAGCTGGAAGGGAACTGGAGCAGTGGCTAGTGGTCAGTGATAAATGATAAGCGATCAGTAAATTTGGAACCTTTGGACTGGCCACTAGCCACTGCTCACTAGTTTTCCTACCGCATGGCCTCGATGAAGGTGACCTTGTTGATTTCTTTCAACGTGGTCAAGCCCAGCCGGACCTTATCCAGCGCCGACTCGCGCAAGAATCGCATCCCTTCTTCCCGCGCCGCGCGCCGGATTTCCGAGGTTGGCTTCTTGGCCAGAATCATCTCCCGGATGCGGTCGCTCAAATCCAGCAATTCGTGAATCGCGGTTCGTCCACGGAACCCCGTGCCCGCACATTCGATGCATCCCGGCCCTTCATACAACGGCACTTTCGACCACTGTGCCGGATCCAGTCCGCTGGCCTCCAGCACGTCCGGCGGATAATTCACCGGCGTTCGGCAGGATTCGCAGATCAACCGCACCAGCCGTTGCGCCAGAATGCAGTTCAACGCCGAGACAAAGTTATAGGGCTCGACGCCCATGTTCAGAAAGCGACCAATCACGTCGACCACATTGTTTGCGTGAACCGTGGTGAAAACCAGGTGGCCGGTAAGCGCCGACTGGATGGCGATCTGCGCCGTCTCCGTGTCGCGGATTTCGCCGACCATGATTTTGTCCGGGTCATGGCGCAGAATCGACCGCAGCCCGCGCGCAAACGTCAATCCTTTTTTCTCGTTGACCGGAATCTGCGTGATGCCACGCAGTTGATATTCAACCGGATCTTCAATGGTGATGATCTTGTCTTCGTCGGTCTTGATCTCATTCACCGCGGCGTAGAGGGTTGTGGTCTTGCCGCTGCCCGTTGGTCCCGTTACCAGCACCATGCCGTACGGTTCTTTGATGTAGCGGCGGAATTTTCGCAAGTCGTCTTCGTCGAAGCCCACCACGTCGAGCGTGAGCGACTTGAACTTCTCGCTCATCGATTCTTTATCGAGCACGCGAAGCACAGCATCCTCGCCGTGAATCGACGGCATGATCGACACGCGGAAGTCGATGGCGCGTCCGTTGTACTTCACTCGGAAGCGTCCGTCCTGCGGCACGCGCCGCTCCGAAATATCCAGCTCGCTCATCACCTTGATACGCGAGATCACAGTCGAATGATGTTCCTTGCCGATCGGCGGCATGGCCTGCGTCAGCACGCCGTCGATGCGGAACTTGATCACCACCGAGTCGTCCCGCGTTTCAATGTGAATGTCGGAGGCGCGCCGCTGCAGCGCGGTAAAAATCGTCGTATCGACCAGCCGGATAATCGGACTGGTATCGCCCGCCGCCGTCAGCTTGTCGATGGTCAGCGTCTCTTCGGCGCCGGTGTTCTCGTCTTCCCGGATGATCTGGAAGCCTTCGCTGGCCTCTTCCAGAACGCGCTGCGACTGCTCCGTCTTCTTGAGGATGTCGTCGATCTGCTTCAGCGTGGCGACTTTGGTGACGATCCGCTTCTGCAGCAGCAAGCTGATCTCATCGATCATCATCAGCTGGCTTGGATCCGCGATGGCGATCGCCAGCTTACCGTCGGCAGTCTCTTCCAACGGCACAAATTTATAGCGGAACATCAACTCCGGCGAGAATTTCTTGAACAGCTCATGATGAAGCTGGAAGTCCGTGAGGTCGACAAATTCGCAGCGATAGCGCCGCGCCACGTCCTGAGCGCGTTCCAGGTCAGTGACCGGATTCCCCGTCGTCACCACCTGCCCGCCGTTCTCGCCGTGTACGAAAAGTGATTTCTTATCCGCCGTCGCCATTTCTCACATCCCCAAAACCATTTGGTAATTTGGTAATTTGCAATTCGGTAATTTAAAAGTCGCCCGTTGGCCGAGTTTCTAAATTACAGATTACAAATTGCGCGATTACCAAATTACAAAATCTCCCTCAGTGCACTCCCAAGGTGAAGATCGGCAGATATAACGAAATCAGCACTCCGCCGACAAACACCGCCATCACCATCAGAATCAAAGGCTCGATCAACGCCATGGAAGCGCCCAGCGCCGTCTGCACATCTTCTTCATAAAACTCCGCCACCGAGTTCAACATCGCCGGCAGCGCGCCCGTGGACTCGCCTACTTCCAGCATCTCGACCGCCAGGTCAGGGAAAATACCCTGCTCCTCCAGGCTGCTCGCCAGCCCTTGCCCTTCCCGAACCCGGCCGCATGCCCGCATCACGCCCTTCAGAATCCGCCGGCTGCTCATCGAACCGCCAGCCGTCTCCATCGACGGCACCAGCGGCAGCCCGCCTTGCAGCAGGGTCGATAGCATCCGGGAAAAAGTTGCGACCTGGTGCTTCAGCCGGATATCGCCCAGCAATGGCAGACTCAGGATAAAGCGGTCAATCTGGTCGGCTCCTCGATCCGTCTTCCGCCATTGCCAGAAGACAAACCCACCCAGCGCCAGCCCGCCCACAATGAACGGAAAATATTTCTGCGCGTTGGTTCCTACCGCCAGCATGAACAGCGTGATGGCTGGCAATTTCGCGTCCAGACTATTGAACAGCTCCGCAAATTTCGGCACCACGTAGGTGAACAGAAACATCACCATGATCGTGACCACGGTCACCAGCAGCGTGGGATAAATCAACGACACGAATAGCTTCTTGCGAAACGTCATCGCCAGCCGCTGAAAATTGATGTACCGGGTCAGCACCTCATCGATGTTCCCGCTCTTCTCTCCCGCCATCAGCGTGGTGGTGTAAATCTTCGGGACCATGGCATGAGTGGCGAAGGCGTCCGAGAGCAGCTCGCCGCCCTTGACCCGTTCCCGCACGTTCTCCAGGATCTGCTTCAGATGCCCATCTTTTTGCCGCTTGATCAACAGATCCAGGGAGTTCAGAATCGGCAGGCCAGCCTTGATCAGCGTCAGAAACTGCTGGTTAAACACCAGAAACGGGCCTTGCTTGAGTTTCCGCCGGCTTCGTCCCGAAAATCCCCCGGAAAACATTCCCTGCGGCTTCACCCAGTAAACCAAGTACCCCTGGGAAGCAAAGCGGTCGCGCACCTCCGCCACGGAGTAGCCCTGCTCCACCTGTTGGTGCAGGTGACCCCGTTCGTCCGCGACTTTTACGACAAATTCCGCCATTTACCCGTTCTTTTCGGTCTTTACCCGTCTACAACCCTGTCGGCTCAGTCTAACATCGGCGCTTCCCATCTCAATCCAGGATCGTTCCAAAGTCCGCCGTTTCCAGTATCGCAAGTAACCTAAGGAACCCCCGCTTCTCGAAATCGGGGATTCCTGGCTTCCGAAGATCTGTTCTGGAAGCCTTGTTCTCGAAGCACTGTTCTAAAGATCGGGAAGGGCACGGCTTCAGCCGTGCCGCCATCGGCTGAAAGGGATGAGGGCTTTAGCCCCTGAGGCAGCCTTAACCTCCCAACTCCCCCTCCACAATCTCCGTTCCCGCCGGCGGACTAAACTGGAATCGTCCCTCCGGAATCACCACATTCTCTTTCTGGTCGCTAAACCGATACTCGGTCGAAGACCCATCCACATCATCGATCACAATCCGTGCGATCCGATGTTCCGGAGTGACCTCCAGCAGAATCTCACTAACCCGGTCCGCCATAGCCTGCGGCACGCCCCGCAACATCACATCTCCAGCCGCCAGCGGGGCAACGTCCGGCGCCAGCGACAACCCCTGCAACTCCTTTTCCAGCTTGCTCTTACCGAGCAGGAACGCCAGCGGCGATCGAATATCGTCCAGCTTTCGCGCTTCCGTTCTCCTCACCTGCCGGTCGCCCGGAACGTAAAACCACGCATCTCTCCCATCACTCACAAAGAGCTTCTCCCTGGGAGAACGGTACTCCCACCGCATCTTGCCAGGTTTTTTCAGCCCACCCTTTGCCAGCCATAATGTCCCCGACTCCGTCCGTTCCATCCCCGACCCGCTGTAAAGCTCGGCAAACTCCGCCTGGAGGGTGCGCAAGTGGTTGTAATGTTCATCCACCCCCTGCGCGATGGTGTGAACATCTTCCGCGAAGGCGCCAGCCGTGACTACGCAGGCAATCATCAATACCACTGCAGAAAATCGGATCATTACTGCGATTCTACCCTTGAACTAAGTTGCGGGTGCCCCGTCCTTGCGGGTGCCCCGTCCTTGTCTCTGCGCTTTTTGCAGAGACAGAGCTTGCCCTGAGCGCAGTCGAAGGGGCGGGGATTTTGATCTCCTGCTCGGCTTTCGATCGGCGTCATCCCGAGCGCAGCCGTTCTACAGGCGGAGCGAGGGATCTCGCGCATCGCCACAGCCTTCGCGTCAGGATGGCACCGCCCTCTTCTCATTCCGAGCCACTGCGCAGGCGGCGAAACCGGCGAGAGCGAGCGAGAAATCCGCTTCTGCAATTTCGTTGGACCTAGCTGGACTGCGCTAATCCCGACTTCCGAGCAAGACCGTTCCCATATCGTCAGTCTCTGGCCCCGTTGAGTTCCCGGAATCCTTGCGCATCGCCACAACCATCGCGACAAACGCCGCCTGCTGCTTCGCGGACGAAATGACGGCACCGAGCCTTTCGAATGTGGCGAACGCATGGATTACATTGTTCGAGCCGTAAAGGCAAATCCGCCCTTTGGCATCAGCCGCCGCCGCGAGGAGGTCGAGCTCGAGCCCTGGGGTTCGTTTAAGGTGCGCCAGGGGTGCCTCCTGTAGTTTGAGGGGTCGCCCACCGTTCGCGTTTCTCGACAGCTGGGCAAGGCGAGGTCGATCCGAAAACCCCAAACCGCCCCGTACTCATCTCAGCTCCGCCGCCCGAAATACCTTCTCGCCCCATGCCGGATGTGCAGCACTTCAACCACTTTCTTCCGCTCAAGCACGCGGTAGATCACACGATAGACTCCATGCTTGCGACCGTAGAGCATCTGTCTGACTGTCTTCTTCTCGGGAGTTACCGGACACCGGTCGGGATGCTCTTCCAAACTGAGAATTTGCTTCTGTAGTCCCTTGTACCATCTCCGCTCGGCATCGGAGCCCGTGGCTTCGATTTCGTTATACAGATGTTCGAGATCACGCTCGGCGCGGGAGGTGAGGTTAACGAGGTATGCCATGCCGCGCTTCGAACTCCTCAAAAAACTTCCTTGCCGGCCGGAGCCTGCGTTTTCTGGAGTCCTCCAATCCCTGCCGGACGCCTTCCCCGACGTCGGCCAGCGCAGCCGCGTCCAGCAAGTGCTGATACGCTTCGGCATCCTGCACCACAGCCGCCGCCTTCCCCCTCACCGTGAGCACCACCGGCCGCTTGTTTTTTCTCAGCAGTTTCATAAAGTCACCCGAACGCCGCCGGAAAGTTGTCAGCGATTGAATGTCCTTGGTAATGTCAAGCACGCCTCATCCTCCGCGTAGAGCACCTTTTTAGGTGCTCACAGTATACCGCACCGCGTGATGCTGGTTTCGGTCGACATACGGCGATCGGTTTTTCCACAGCGTTGCTGGTCACATGTCACATCTTTCCGCACACGGCCAGGCTACACTTGTACAAAATCTCCTCGCTCAGCGCGAGAAATTTTGCCGCTCTTTTTCAACTTGGATGGAAGAATCCAGAGCAACCGTATGGAAACAAAGATTTTATCGCTAAGTCTTTTAGAAGCCGGATTTTAGCCGGATCTCAGTCCTGTCGAGACCCGCAAGTTATTGTTTCCAGGGATGTTACGAGATCGATCCGCATTTTAAAAAACCAGAGCTACTTCGCAGCGTAAACCGCATACTGATGCGTTCCGCAAATTTTTTTCAATGCGCCGCTCTCGCCAAGCGCATGCTCGAGCAGCGGATTGTGGTAGAGCACATAAATCTTCCGCGGGTGATCCCGCAAACTCTGCTCCAGCTTCGCGATCACGCGCCGCAATCCGGATTCCGGAAGCGGATTGAATAGAAACAGCACGATCGGTTCGGACGGAAAAGCAAACTCAGTCGCATCGCCGCAAATCGATTCGACCGCAAAACATTTCTGCGACTCACTCCGATACTTGGCGATGTTTTCCCGCGCTGCGCGATGCAGCGCCGGCAAGAGTTCCACGCCGACGATGCGGCGAAAGGGATAGTCGGAAGCCATCAGCAGCGTCCGTCCTTTGCCCGAACCAAGATCGATGAAGATGAATCCACGGAAATCCAGGCCAACTTGCTTCGCCAAAGCCCCGATCATTTCGTGGAACAGAGCTGATTCCGTTGGCTGATATGGCGAGTGAAATACTCCCAGCAGTCGATCGCGCCAGCCAACCCCCGCGCTCGTAGTATTGACGCGATGCTCCCAGTCATATTCGGCATCGCCATAGCGCTGCCGCCGCCGCTCCGGAGTCGAATCGCGCACAAACTCAACCAGCGTGCGCAACAGCTGATTCGTAGCTGCGAAAGAGCCGTCTCGAGTTGCAAGGTCTCTCCACCAACGGCACGCCGAGCGCAGCACGCCGATGCGCGGCGAAATGGAAGCGGAATCGTTGCTGCCGTCCATACTTCGCCATCATAAGCGAGGAGGAGATTACGGCTGCTCGCCGTGGAATTTCGGCTGCGGCGTGTAGCCTGGAGGAAGTCCCTTGGTAGCGAAGGGAAAGTCATCCGGCACGCGCACTTCGACACGCCCTTCCGGGGTCAGTTTGTAAGGATGTTGATCTGGATCGACCGGAGTTCCCGGCAACCCTTCTGCGGCCACAAGCTCCGACATGCTGGTCGGTAATCGTCCCGTGCGTTCGCCAAAGCGCGTAACCGCTTGCTGGAGATGGGTAACGTCTTCATCGACCCGCAGAGCCCGCAGATGTTCCACCGCATTCGCGCGAATCTGCTTGTCCTGGCTGTTCTGGTAGGTCGCGGACCACAGCATCCGCGCCGTGTTGAAATCTCCGGCATGTTCCGCCATCTGTGCCGCCAACAGCCGCAAGAACGGATGTGCATTCGGCACCTTCGATCCCCGCTCGAACGCGTCGGCCGCTTTCCGGTAATCCTGGAGATTCATGTAATAAACAAAGCCCAGATCGTAGTAGAGCCTCCAGTTGTCAGGATTGTTTCGAATGCCATATTCCATCAATTGAATCGCGCGCTCTGGCTCGCCCGCTCCACTAGGCGGGGGCGGAGCGAGAAAGCTGGCGCCAAATTCGTAAGCCACAATGAGATGGGGATCGAGTTGCGTCGTCATCTCCAACAAAGGCGCGAGCAAGTTGTAACTGTCGGCGTGATTGTGATGCCGGAAGCCAAAGTACTGCACGGCGCGGGTCCAATAGATATCGGCAAGCAGCCCGTCATACCCAAGGCTGGCTCGCTTCAGCAGTTTCGGAGAGCTGATATATAAAACGTCTTCGAGCGTTGACTGGGGACGAAGCTGGTCGATGCGATGAAGCAGCAGGGCACTGGCCGCCAGGGAAAAGAGTGCACACAAACCGGCAATCAGAGACACTTTGCGGCGCTGCTTCATTTCAGGTTCCGGTATTCGAAAATAAGAACGGCTCCGCTGAGCGCCATGGCCGCATAGAACAGGGCGTAGAGAGTGTTATGCCAGACGAGTTGCATCGCAACCGGCTGTTCATGCGCGATGGAGCTGACAATGTTGAACGCGGAAAAGTTCGGTACCAGGTAAGCCGCGCCCGTCACCAGCCAGCGGGTGAATCCGTGGGTCATGGCGGCAAAGCCGCGCAGATCCTCGGCGAAGCTGCCAATCACGAACAGCGAGAAGGCGAAGACCGCAGAAAGCAACGGTGAAGAAAATGAGGAAAAGAGCAATGCCAGCGAGCAAATGATCAGGAATTCAAGAACGATGAAATACAAAGCGACAAGAACCAGCGCATCGGCTCGTACGAATTTGTGGGATACATAAAACAAAGCTGCAAAGACGCCGATGGCCATGAAGAAAGTATTCACCACCAGTGTTCCAGCCAGCCCGAAGTATTTGCCCACGATGAATTCCCACCTGCGAACCGGACGCGAAAGTACGGTATAGAGCGTGCGCTTCTCAATCTCTTTGGATACCAGTCCGATGCCGATAAAAATGGCGATCACGATTCCAAACAGGGAAACCGCCGTGAGGCCAAGGTTGATCACAACCAATTTTTCGATGTCGATGGAAATCTGGCCGACCAGGATGGCTGCTCCCGAGAGCAGCACCGCGAACGCGATGAGGTTGTAGAGCAGACGGTCTCGTACGGCTTCGCGAAAAGTGTTTGAGGCGATGTGCAAGATACGCGCGTTCATTCCGTCTTCCTCATGCTGTTGATCCAGCCGTGGTCTCGGCCCGCTGCAACTTCTCGACAAAATAAGCTTCGAGGGAAGTGCGCACGGGAGTAAGCGCAATCAACCGCAGGCGCTCGCGGCGCAGCGCATCGATGGCCGCATCCTGCTGCCTCTCGTCGATGACCGCGCGGACGGTGTCGCCCGTAACGTGGCAATCCGCGCCCAACGCCTTCATGGAGGCTGGAACCTGCGTGCCTTGCCACACTATTTCAACCTTCCCCTGCACGCTGGAGGTTAGATCCTCGACCGCGCCGATACCGCGAAGTTCGCCCTGGTGGATGATGGCGACGCGGTCGCAGAGCGCTTCGGCGTCGGAAAGAATATGAGTGGAGAAGAATACAGTCTTGCCTTCGTGTTTCAGTTGTTCCATCAAGTCGCGCACTTCGCGCCGGCCTATGGGATCGAGCCCGGACATTGGCTCGTCAAAGAACAGGACCCTGGGTTCGTGCAAAATCGCTTGCGCAATTCCTACTCGTTGCAGCATGCCTTTGGAAAATTTTCGCAATTGGACGCCTTTTACGTCGGGAAGGGCGACCCGTTGCAGCGTGCTTTCGACGCGACGGGAGCGCTCCTTGGCTGGAACTCCCGAGAGTTGCGCGTAATAGTTCAGCAGTTCGTGCGCGGTCAAATGATCGTAGAAATAGGGTTGCTCGGGAAGAAAACCAATCTGCGCCTTCACTTCCGGATCGGTCCAGTCACGGCCCAGAATACGCGCCGATCCTGCACTAGGGAAAACGAGGCCCATCAGCAGCTTCAGGGTTGTGGTTTTGCCAGCGCCGTTGGGGCCGAGAAATCCGAAGATTTCGCCCTCCTCCACATTGAGATGGAGAGGATGCAAAGCGCGCTTGGGCCGCTTGGCCCAAAAGCCAACCAGATAAGTTTTTTCCAAGCCCAGAATTTCGATTGCGTTCATCGGTGCAGTCGGTCGGGAGGTTAAGGGATACTCCAGAGGAAATTATAAGCAAGGCGCGCCGCTTTGAAACTATGTAAGGGAGTTACGTCGGTCATGGGGCGGCAACGTTCGCAGCCCGACTCAGTTCATCGGATTGAGCAGGAGACAAGCGGTGTGGCTGGCCACAAGTGTGATGGTGCCCGGAGGCTGGAGGCGAACTACCGCATCTTCGGCCGAGCAATACGCTCGCGTTCCGAATTGCACACTCATGGGCGTACCCGTGTCATAGAACTGGTCGTTGATCAGGCTGCCCGCGCTGGCGGACCCGGCTGCGTTAAAAAAGTAGCCGCTCTTCCCACTGCTACCCGGGGTGGCCGTAGCCAGAAGGTTATCGATCAGACAGCCGGTTGCAACGGCGGGAGTACAGGGCGATGCGCCGCCCAGGATTCCGAGTGTAGCGGGGAAGCCAATCGTCGGATAAGTATCCCGGTAGGCAATCTCCGCGGTGTTGATGGAACGTACCGAAGCCGCCGCAGACGAGTCGTTTGCGGACATGCGGGCGCGCAACAAGTTTGGGATCGCGATGGCCGCAATGATCAAGATAATGGCCACCACAATCAAAAGCTCGATGAGCGAAAAACCCTTTTGCTGTAGCTTCGGTTCCACTTGTGTTGCCTCTTTCAGCTGCCTTAGTCTCTTCTGAGTGTTCCTTTTCGAGACAATTGTCCGTAACCTAGATTTTGTTGGCACGCCAGGGGCCAAGATCGCAAAAACGATGACCCGATCGCCGCGCCCGAGTAACTTAGCTCCGTATGGAAGAAGTTGCCCTTCTCCTTCCACCTGAAACCTTGATCGTTTATGTAGTCGCATGTCGCGGGCCAAACTGAGCGAAGAACCCACTCGTCGGAGGCTGGTGTTTGCCTTTGTTTTCAACGAGGGACAAACGAGGAGGAGCAAGATAGAGCAGCTCATGCAGCGCTAGCTCGATCTGACTGACAATATGTGGCAGTTTACGAGGGATCTGACAAATTCTGCTGGGCGAGAGAGAGTTGGGATCTACTCGTGGCGAAAAGAACAACGGGCAGCGAACTCGCGTTCGCTGCCCGTTAGCTTCGTACCCTTCCCCAGGTACCATGCAAGTGTTAGTTCGCGATCGGCAACAGGAGTTGGCAAGCGCCGTAGCTGCCTACCTGAGTAATGGTGCCAGCGGGCTGCTGACGAACCACGCCGTCATCAAATGCGCAGTACGACTTGGTTCCAGTCTGCGCCGTGATGGGGTAGCCAGTCGCGTAGAACTGGTTGTTGACGGTAGAACCTGCACCAGCCGAAGGCGTGGCGGAGAAGAAGAATCCGCTCTTACCAGCGCCAGCGCTAGCGGAGGCCAGCAGGTTGTCGATGAGGCAACCGGTCGCAGTACCCGGAGTGCAAGGAGCCGCGCCGCCCAACTGGGCCAACGCTGTGTAGCCGACGGTCGGATAAGCAGAGTAATATCCAACTTCGGCGGTGACGATGGAGCGCGTAGAAGCGGCCGCAGACGAATCATTGGCTGCCATACGGGCGCGCATCAGGTTAGGAATTGCAATCGCTGCAATGATCAGGATGATGGCCACCACGATCAGCAGTTCAATCAGTGAAAAACCCTTCTGTTTCCGCATCTCGATTTTCCCCTCGTTTTTGACTTTGGTTGAATTCATTCTGGTCACGAATGACGCAGTCGATCCTGATGTTCGCACCTGCCGGGCCAAACTCGATAGTTACCTTGGTTCCGGAAGGTCCGCAGGAACAGCTTTATTTTCAGTATTAAGTCACACTTTCGTCTCTATTCTAAGCCTCTTGCAAGAGCGTTCAGTGCCACATTGCGTCGCCGAGCTGACAATTCCTGTCATTACGGGCCAGACACGGTCCCAAATTAGAACGTGGTATTCCGCGCATTCTTGCACGATCGAGCATGCCCAATTACCTGCCGGGGGCGCTGGTGGCTTGCAGCCGGTCCAAGGCCTTTTGTGCGCCAGTCTGATAAGGATGCAATTGCAGTTCGGTTTTATACTCCTCGATTGCGTTGGACTTTTGAGAAACCTGTTCCAGCGCAGTTCCCATTTCGTAGTGAAAGCCGTCGGCCGTAGGTTCAAACGCCAGGGCTTTTTTCAGATAGGGAATCGCCTCTTCTGGAAGATGCTGCTGTAGCCGGATCTGGCCCATCCCGAACCACGCGTTCGCCAGGGAGGGATTGTAGAGCAGCGCAGCCTTGAACCATTGCTCTGCCTGGGGCAAATCTCCGGACTGCTGAAATGAGAAGCCGGCGAAATCCGCGGCGCGCCAGCCGGGCATGAGTTCATAAGAGCGGACAAAATGAGGGGCTGCTTCGGCGAACTTGCCACGAGCGCTAAGGGCGGAGCCGTAGTTCAGCTGGGCCCACTCGTTGTCCGGAGCGCGGCTGACGGCGCGCGAAAACAGAATGACGTCGTTCGCCCAGTACTGAGATTGAATGGCGCTGGCAAAAGCCAGGACCACCGCGATGCAGGCTGCCAAAGAACGAAGCAACTGCAGGTTTGGCCATTTCTTTCGGATCCAGCCATATCCAGAACTCGCAAGCAGTGCCACACCGAGCATGCTCATATACATGTAACGGTCGTGGACGAAATCGTCTTGGTTCATCCAGCGCAGGTTGAAAGTTGGAATCATCGGGAGGATCAGCCAGGCAAAGGCCACCCACAATAGAGGATCGCGCTTTGCGACTCTGACAGCCACAGCGGCCAGAGCGATGACAGTAATCACGACCAGAAGGAATAGTCCGCTAGCGGGTGATTCTACTGCGTGGAAGTCGTACTGCGGGCTCAGACCTACGGGGACAAGAACACGGTATAGATCGAAGAGGAAAATCTTGGGAGCCGTCAGAAGACAAGAGGTCCACGATGTTGCCGATGTAGTGCCGGCAGTCTCGCCGAGTGCCCAGGATCGGAGAGCCAGCCAAACTAAAACGATCGCAGCGTAGGGAGAAATTGCCGCCAGCAAAGATCGTTGGGAAGATGCTGATCGAGTGTCGGAACCGCGATTGAACCACAGATCAACCAGAATGATTCCTGGCAGCACAACACTCACTTCCTTGGTGAACAGTGCCAGAAGGAAGAAGATTCCGGAGAGGATCCACCAACCGGTGGAATTGTTCTGTTTCCTTCGCGCTTTGCGATAGATCAAGAAGCTGGCGAAACACAGAGCGGCGGCGAGGGAATCGTTCACGGAGGAGATCCACGACGCCGACTCGACCTGCAGAGGATGCAAGGCGAAAATTGCGGTGGCGAACAGCGCCGAGCCGGCGTCCTCGAGCAATGCACGGGCAACGAAAAAGGCAAGCGCCGAGGCGGCAAGATGAGCCAGAACCGTGGTGACATGAAACCAGTGAGGGTTGAGACCGAACACCGTCTTGCTGATCAGGAACCAGAGCGTTAGGAGGGGCCGGTAAAAGCGCGCGTCCGTCCCAGCCATCGATGCCCACAGCTGATGAGTGAATAAGAAGCCGGTGCGGCTCCATTCGAGATTCTGATTTTGTGGAATCTGTGGCGGGTCGTCATAGACCCATCCAAAAGTGAAGGTAGACGCATACGTTGCTAACGTCGCGAACAGCAATCCCGCGAGAGGAAGGAATTCGCTACGAGTGCTCAGCGCGGCAGGCGTTTTTTGAGCTTTAAGCTGGGGCACAATTTGCAGTTCGGTATTCCCAGCTTACAATAACCCTGCTCTTCCTATGCCTAACCCTCTTGAGTCCCTCCACGTCGATTCCAATGTGGCACGAGCCTGGACGCTGCCCTCAAATCTTTACACCGACGCAAGTGTCTTCGCTGCCGAGAAGGAAAAGATATTTGCGCGAAGCTGGCAGGTGGTGGGACATCACCACCAGGTAGCAAAGGCGGGGGACTACTTCACGACGGAACTGGTAGGCGAGCCTCTGCTGATTGTGCGCGGCGCCGAAGGCACGCTGCGCGGTTTCTATAACGTGTGCCGGCATCGCGCCGGACCGCCGGCGGAGGGGTGTGGCTCGCGCAAACTGTTTCGCTGCGGCTATCACGGCTGGACCTACGATCTGGACGGTTCACTGATCAGCGCAACGGAGATCGACGGTGTGGAAGGATTTCGGTCCGAAGATTTTGCGCTGGTGCCGGTGCGCGTGGAGGAATGGTTCAACTTCATTTTCGTGAACCTTGGTCCCGAGGCGCGACCTCTGCGCGAGAGTCTCGGTGAGTTGCCGCGGCAAGCGGAGAAGTTTTCATTCGCCGGGATGAAACTGTTTGAACGCCGTAGCTACGAGATGAAATGTAATTGGAAGACTTACGTCGACAATTATCTCGAGGGCTACCACTTACCGAGCGTGCATCCGGGACTGAACCGCGAACTGGATTACAACGCGTACGTGGTGGAACCACATGCCCGACACGTGCGGCAGTTCAGTCCGATTCGCGGTGCGCAGCCCGGGGACACGACGCCGCGGCGCTATCAGGAAGCGTGCGAGGATCTGACCACAGATTATTTCTGGATTTTCCCCAACTGGATGCTGAACTGCTATCCCGACAATATTTCTTTAAATATTGTGCTGCCGGTTGCTCCAGAGCGTTCTCTTGCCATCTTCGAGTGGTATCTGCCCGAGCAAGAGCATGGGAGTGCAGCAGCGAAGGCATCGGTGGAATTCAGTGATCAGATTCAGATCGAAGATGTCGGCATCTGCGAGACAGTCCAGAAAAATCTACGTTCGCGGAGTTACTCGCGGGGACGGTTCAGCGTGAAGCAGGAAAAAGGTGTGCACGCGTTTCATCGAATGTATGCCGAGTGGATGAAAATAGACTTAACCGCCGAGAACGCTGAGCACGCCGAGAAATAACTTTTCTCGCCGGGACGGATTCAAGATGTGGCGCTCAACCTCGGCGTTCTCTGCGCTCTCGGCGGTGAAATCTTCCTTCACTCCGCTTTCACCAGCAAGCAGGTCACGTCATCGTGCTGCGGCGTGTTGCCAACGAACAAATCAAGCTCTGCCATCAGGCGATTGAGCATCTCCGGCGGCGTGCCAGCGGCACCGGCCACGATCGCGGCGAGCAGACGGGTTTCGCCGTATTCTTCCTGACGCCCATTTTCCGCCTCAACTAATCCGTCGGTGAAGATGATCAGCCAATCGCCGGGGGCGAGAGCCACGCTCGCAGATTCGTACTTGGCTTCGGGTTGAATCCCGAGCGGCAAACCACCGACGTCCAGGCGCTCGATCAATCCACTGACGCGCCGCAAAATCGGATTATTATGTCCGGCGTTGATGTAAGTGAAGACCCGCCGCGTCGCGTCGTATTCGGAGAGAAATGCGGTGGTGAAGCGCAATCCGCCCTGGCTGTTGGAGCAGGCGTATCTGTTCATGTTGGCGACGAGTTCCGGCAGAGCGACCTGAGCGGTTGATAGCGTCTTGAGGCTGGCTTGAAATGTCGCCATGAGCATGGCGGCTGGAATGCTCTTGCCCGCGACGTCGGCCACTGCGAACACCACGCGATTTTCCTCGTTGGTTTTGCCGGGACGCGGAAAGACATCGTAGTAGTCCCCAGCGACGGTATTTGCGGGGCGGGTGGTGTAAGCAACGGAGATGCCGGGAATCTGCGGCGGCGCGCCGGGAAGAAGCCAGGTCTGGATCTCGCGAGCGATCTGTAGGTCGCGCTTCATCACGACGCGATCGGCGATCTCCAGCATAAGTAAAAGGAACATCAGCAGCCCGCCCCAGAAATGGAAGTCCAATTCCACGACGTGCATCTCATGGTCTGCGCCACGGTAGCTAAAGCCACTGCTGGGGAACACGAGCATGACGAGAGCGGCCAACAACAGGACGCGGCGTGCGGGCGAAAGTTTTTCGAGAACCGCCCAGAAAAACTCCTTGGCTATGTGCAGACGATGGCCGCGCCGGGTAAGGCCCTCGGGCGTCTTTGCGGCGACGTCGCGGGAATAGAGCCGATAGCTGGCGCGAGCTTCGGTTTCGAACTGCGACCAGAGCTGTGTGAGTTCCAGACCTTCGGTGACTCGCCGCCAGAACTGGTGCAACCGCGCGCCTAAGGGAGGTCGTTCGACCGAGGTTGGTGGGGGAGCAGTCGCCATAAGGTGCTGCGATTATAGAGGAAGGGAAGCGAGCTGCGACGCTTCCGGCGGTCGATCTCCAAGTGTCCGTCGCGCGATGGGCGGGTAATTGGAAATCGAAAATCTAGAACAGCGCCAGCTGTTGGTCCGGAGCTTCAACCGGCCATTTTTCGGCGTAATTCGTCCCTCGAGGGTCACGTGCCATACCATATCTCTGGCGGAATTGCGCCACGAGTTGCGAAATGCGCTTGCCATAGGAGGGCGGCAAGAATGAACGGTCTCGATAACGCTGGCGGTAGATCTCGACTAAATGCGGAAACTCCTTTTCGAGGAACGGAAGGAAGATCGCCGCCGAACATGGTTTCAAAAACAGCGGTCCGGCGAAGATGTGACGCGCTCCGGCGGCGGCGGCAGCGCGCACCACATCCTCCAGACTCGAAGGTGAATCCGTGATCCCGGGCAGGACCGGCGAAGCACTCACGCCTACGTTGATTCCGGCTTGGCTCAGTTCGCGAACCGCATCGATGCGCAAATCGGGACGAGGCGCGCGCGGTTCCAGAATTCGCGCCAGTTCCACATCCATCGTGGTCACGGTGATGTGAATCGAGAGCGCGTTATTCACTGCGACTGCGCGGAGAAGATCGAGATCGCGGACGACGAGATTTGATTTGGTGACGATCCCCAACTCGAAGCCGCGATGACGGGCAAACTCCTCCAGAATTCCGCGTGTGATTTCGTAACGGCGCTCGGCGGGCTGGTAGGGATCGGTCGCGGTGCCGAGTGCAATGGCTTCTCCACGCTTGACTCGACGCAAGTCGTGCCGAAGCAACTCCGCCGTGTGTTGCTTGACGTAGATTTTCTGCTCGAACTCTGTACCATCGCGCATTTCCATGAATTCGTGCGTGTAGCGGGCATAACAGTATTTGCAGGCGAACTCGCAGCCGCGGTAGGGATTGATGGTCCAGGTAAACGGCAGCCGGCGGTTGCTGACGCACCGGTTCAGCAGGGAACGAGCAGGCAGAGTGAAGTACTCAACATTGTGGCCTTCGCGAATTGATTCGCCTTCCGAGGCGAGGCGGGCAATGCCGACGAGCGGCGACTTCTCGGGCGCGGGGAACAAGGGCAATACTTGGGCTGGCATATTTCGTCTTTTGTTCGCCTATAGTAGATCGAAATTATCAAGCAGTCAAGAGGTCGTCGAGAACTGATGGTGAGTGTTATGGCCGGCGGAGGTGAGTAACAGCAGGTAAAGCTTATGCTCTGTAGAGGATGTGAGGCAGCAGTTTAACCGCCCAAATCACAGCGAGAAGAATAGCAAACGCAACTACCCAGACCTTCAACACTTGCTCCCAATCGAGAGGAAGTCTTTCCAGAACCGTGACTTGTCTCGCGAAAAATGACCGTTTTCTCTCCACAATAAATGTCCCGGTCGGTATCAGCGGTAGCCACAACAATACAACGAACACAGTCGTCTTAAACCGCTCCTTGCCCGTTTCTGGACTGTAGATGCGTCCAGCTTTTCCAAACCGATCACGACCAACGCCATAGGGATGAAAAACGAACAAATTTCCGGGATTTCTCCTTTGCTCCTCTTTGCATTGCTCTTCTTGCTCAATAAAAGCCTGTAGTTGTTCATTCTTATCAATTCGTCGCCGGGCAAGCTCGTCATTCAGAGCAGCACGGGCTTCGGGGGTCAGTTGCTCCGAGTCGAGCGCCAATCGCAACAGCTCGTCGTCCGTCTTGCTTTGATATTCTTCCGCGAAATCCTGGATTTCCACGCGACGATGTTAGCTCCCCTTGGCCACACAAGCAAGGTGTTAGCGGTGGTTGGCGAAAAATCCCGATATCACTCATTGACTACCGATTCCCGTTGTGCGGGCTTGCAATTTGAAATCGACAGCTCGATGAGCGGCGCGCTCGTTAGATCTACGGCTGGGCTGACGGTTTTTCGGCGGGCTTCTCGAAGAGCTTTGGGTTAACGGTTGGATTCAATTCCAATGCTGTGTACTGGGCGGTGCTGGAATCCTGACTATTCTGTTTGTTGCGGCGAACCATCGGAAGATTCAGGCCGCTGATCGGCTTCCAGTCATCCATATCGGTCTCGCCCTGCACCGGACCTTGCTGGCCGATCGTTCGGTAGGTCTCCTTTAAAATGTGTCCGGTCTGCGGATCGACAAACCAGCGAATGGCCGTGCCAGCGGCATTCACGTCCACAATCCGAACCTCGGTGTCGCCGACCTTTTCGCTTCCACCTGCGCGAAAGAAGACGTTCGGGTCCTTCGCGTGGGCAGCGATGAAAATAGGATCGCGTTTGATCTGCTCGAGGGTTTCGTTCTTCCGAGCTTCTGGCCAATTCTGAATGTCTCCGTTGGGAAGGTGGAGGAACGCCGCTTCCGGTGTGGCCACGATCGTCACTGTGCCGCTGGGCGTTTGCATTTCAGCATGCAAATGGTCGGGGAAGACGATAACGGTTTCCATCTGCATGGGGAAGTCGCCTTGTGGCGTTTTCTGGGTCAGGGAGTAGTCCGCTTTGACGGCCTTGATGGCCGCGAATTTGGCCTCGCCGCCCATGGCTGCGACTACTTTCGCCGCTAAGGCTTTTCCTTCTGCGTTCGAAGCAGTGGGCTTGGCATTCTCTTCCTCCTTCGCGCCTTCCTTAGCCCCTGGCGGAGGCGGAATGGTGATATCGATTTCCTTCACCGGCCCCAGAGAGGAGAGAGGCTTATCGAACTCTTTTGTGTTGCCGACCACCAGGACTGCGAGCTGATCACGGTGTACGTACTTCGCGGCCACGCGATTGACATCGGTTGCGTTTACTTTCCCAATTTCCGCTGGATACTTGTCGAGCCAATCGGCGGGGTATCCGTAAAATTCATACGTCATGCGTTCGGCGAGAACTTTGTCGGGCGAGTCGAGGCGAAAGATGAATGCGTTGAGGATGGCGTCTTTGGCCTGCCTGATTTCATCGTCGGTGATGGGATTCTTCGTCAGATTGTCGATGTCTTCATCGAGCGCCTGTAGAGATTCGATTGTGCTCTGGCTCTTGGTGCCAGCCACGAACTGCAGAACGCCGGGGTGGCCGAAGTTCGTGCCGATACCGCCCCCAACGTTGTAAGCGAGGCCGCGTTTGGTGCGAATGTCGTTGAACAAGCGCGAAGAGAATCCGCCGCCGAACGCTTCGTTGAATACCGAGATGGCGTAGTAGTCCGGGTTGTTGCGCGTAGTGCCAAGCGCCACCATGTGGATGCTGCTCTGATTGACGTCTTCTTTTGGAATGAGGTAATAGCCTGCCGTCGCCGGATGAAACTTAATTTCATCCTTCGGCAGTTCGGCGCCTTTCGGCCAGGAATCAAAAGCGGCGCGCAGTTTGGCTTCCATGGTCGCGGAATCGAAGTCGCCGCTGATCCCCAGGATGATCTGATTGGGATGAACGTAGGTTTTATGCCAGTCAATTAGATCCTGCCGGGTAATCGCGGCGATCGTAGCGTACTCCGGCTCGCGTGCATAAGGATTGTCGGCTCCATACACCAGCTTGGCGGATTCGCGGGCGGCAATGCCGCCGATTTGATCGTTACGCCGCGAGATGCTGTCATCTGCTTGCTTCTGCGCCAAGTCGAGCTTGTCGGCGCGAAATTCAGGATGCTGCAGCAGGTCGGTGAAGACTTTGAAGACGTCGTCGAAATCGCCTTTCAGGCAGGACAAGCCGATCGTGGTGGAATCGGCGCCGCCGCCAGTTTCTACTTTCGCGGCGCGCACTTCGAGGAAGTCATCGAGTTGATCTCCGGTTTGTGCCTTGGTTCCACCGGTGCGCCAGACTTCGCCGAAGAGATCGACCAATCCAACTTTAGCGGCGGGTTCATTGCTCGATCCCCCGCGAATGCGCGCTGAACCATCGATCACAGGCAACTCGTGATCTTCCTGAAGGAAAATCACCATACCGTTGGAGAGCTGAATGCGTTTGGGTTGCGGCGGATGGAAACTGGGGAGGGTGGGAATCGGAATCTGTTTCCAGTCGGTAGCTTGCGATGCGGCTCGGGGAGTTGGCACAAGCAGAGTGGCGACGGCTATTAGAGTCAAGTAAATGACGCCGCGCTGGCTTTTCATTGCGCACCTCCCTGTTCCGACGAGCCCTGGTTGAGTGAGCTTTGGTCGCCGGAGCTTTGTTCAGCGGCATGTTTCGCTCCAGTAGAAGTTTCGATCACGCCCACGGTGCGGTTTGTGTCGTTGAAAGTTTCGTTGGCTACACGCCGTATGTCAGCCTTGGTTACTTTGTCGATGCGATCCACGGAACGGAATAATTCGCGCCAGTCGCCATAGCGAGTCTGGTAGCTCGCCAACTGGTTTGCCAGTCCTTCATTGTCGCCCAGGCTGCGAATGAGGTTCGCCTTGGTACGAGTTTTGATCATCTTCAATTCGTCGTCGCTGATATCTTCCTTCTTCAGGCGTTCGATCTCCGCATGAATCGCATCCGCCACTTCCTGCGTGGTGTGACCGGGCAGGGGAAAAGCATAAAAGGCAAACAGGTGCGGATACTTGATTCCGGGCAGCCCGCTGAATCCGGCGGAGAACGAGGCGATCTTCTTGTCTCGCACCAGGGCGCGATAGAGGCGCGAGGTGCGGCCTTCCGACATGAGATCCGTGATCGCGTCGAACACCGCGTCGTCTTTGGTTCGGTAATCGGGCCGGTGATAGCCCTCCAGATAAAGCGGCTGGGTTTGTTCCATCAGTTCCACTCTGCGTTCAGAATTCTGCGGAGGTTCTGTGGTGGTGGTCTCATCGGGTTTGTGGCTGGCGGGGATACGGCTGAAGTATTTCTCCAGAATCGGCATCACCTGTTCAGCTTTTACATCGCCGGCAACCGCGACCACCATGTTTGCGGGGACGTAGTATTCGTCGAAAAACTTCTTCGCGTCCGTGGCCGAGAAGGAATTCAAATCGGACATCCAGCCCACTGTTGGACGATGATAAGGATGAGCCTCGAATGCGGCAGCGTTGAATTGTTCCAGAAGACGGCCGATCGGGTTGCTGTCCGTGCGCAGACGGCGTTCCTCGATGACCACATTGCGCTCTTTGTAAAATTCGCGCAGCACCGGGTGAAGGAAGCGCTCTGATTCAAGATAGGCCCACAGTTCCAGACGGTTCGAAGGAAGCGAGTAGTGGTAGCCAGTCTCGTCGTAATCGGTGAATGCGTTGAGATCCTTCCCGCCGTTCTGCTCGACGATCTTGCCAAATTGATTGGGCACGACATATTTGTCGGCCGCGGCGATGGCATCTTTCCAGGTTTTTTCCAGTTCCTTCAACTTGGCCTCGTCACGCCCGACGGTCTTGTCGCGCTCGGAGATGTAGGCGCCGTAGGTAATCTCGACTTTTTCCAGCGCAGGTTTCTCGGCCGCGTAGTCGGTGGTGCCGATTTTGTCGGTGCCTTTGAAGGCCATGTGCTCGAACATGTGGGCCAGACCGGTCTGCCGCATGGGATCCTGCGCGGAGCCGGCATCAACTAGGGTGAAGAAGGAGAAAACCGGCGCTTCCGGCCGTTCGCACACGAGAAGGGTCAGGCCGTTGTCGAGTTTCTTCACCGTGATGCGCTTTTCGAAGGACGCCACATCCTGGGCCGCGGCGAGCGCAGTGAGAAAGAGAATGAATGCAAGTAGCGCGAATGTTCGATGTTTCATCGGACCTCCAACGGGCGAACCTACCGGGACGAATCTGCGGCAGATTACTTCGTGCGGAACTTTGAAATTACGTGGCGGGCGGGGACGTTGTCAAACCAGTGAGTAACGTCCATTCGACGATGCTGTACGGGGACGCCTGTATTTGGCGCAGAGCGTGGTTTGAGGCACAATGCCTGCTGGAGCGCACAATGGATTCGAGCATTGAGGTTCAAGGCAAGCAGCTCAAGTTGTCGAATATGGAAAAGGTTTTGTATCCCGCTACGGGGTTTACCAAGCAACAGGTCATCGACTACTACGTCCGCATCGCGCCAGCGATGTTGCCTCATTTGGCGGGGCGCGCTCTCACGCGCAAGCGCTATCCCAATGGCGTAGACGAAGAATTTTTCTACGAGAAAAACGCGCCCCAGCACCGGCCGGACTGGGTGAAGACCGTTCCTGTCTGGAGCGAAGGGAATCATCGTACCGTTCATTACATTCTGGCCGACGATTTGCCGACCCTGGTGTGGCTGGCGAATCTGGCCGCGATCGAACTGCACCCGTCGCTCGCACTGGCGAAAGATATTACTTGTCCCACCATGATGGTGTTTGATCTTGATCCCGGGCCGCCCGCCAACATTGTGCAATGCTGCCAGGTGGGATTGTGGCTGCGCGAGGTTTTCGACCATTTTGAGTTGCAGAGTTTTCCGAAGACTTCGGGTTCCAAAGGACTGCAGATATACGTGCCGCTCAATACTCCTACCCAGTACGAATTGACCAAGAACTTTGCCCATGCTCTGGCGCAGTTACTCGAGCACGACCATCCGGAGATGGTCGTCTCCGACATGAAGAAGCAGGTTCGAACCGGGAAGGTGTTTGTCGATTGGAGTCAGAATGACGAACACAAAACCACGGTGGCCGTCTATTCGTTGCGCGCGCGCGAGCATCCCACGGTATCGACACCAGTGAGTTGGGAAGAAGTGGAGCGCGCCCTGAAGAAGAAAGACGCAAATTTGCTGGTATTCGAAGCGAGGCAAGCGGTTGCACGGGTCGAGAAGATGGGCGATTTGTTCGCTCCTCTAAACGAATTGAAGCAGCGCTTGCCGGATCTCAAGTCGGCTGTCGCTTCAGCTGCGGAGAAAACAGAAGCGCCGATCTCGACCGCTGCTCAAGCGGAAGAGCCCACGCGGCCTCGCCGTCAGGCTGCGCGAAAAGCCGTCAAGTCGGAGCCGTCGCGCAAGTCACGACGCAAGGTATAATCCCGTTCGCTACGAAATTTCCCTCGAGACTTCGTCATGCCGCAACTTTTTGTTGGGACTTCTGGTTGGGCCTATCCAAGTTGGAAGCCTGATTTCTACCCGCCCAAACTCGCGCAGAAAAAGTTTCTCGGCCACTACGCAGCCCAGCTCAATACGGTTGAGGTCAACTTCACTTTTCGGCAACTGGTGAAGGAGACGACGATCCAGAACTGGATTCAGGAAACTCCCGCACACTTTCACTTTGGAGTGAAAGCGCACCAGGTGATCACCCACATCAAGCGGTTGAAGGGAACCGAGGAGTTCCTGCCGCGATTCCTGGCCACGATTGAGCCGCTGGCTAGCGCGGGGAAGCTGGGCCCAGTGCTCTTTCAATTGCCGCTTAATCTGAAAATCGATCTCGTGCTGCTCAAGGATTTTCTGACGCTATTGCCGCGTGCGCTGCCGGCGGCATTTGAATTTCGCCACGAGTCCTGGTTCGCCGAGTCGACGTGGGATTTGTTGAAATCGCGCGGTGTCGCTTTGTGCGTGGCGGAGACTGAAGAGCGGACGACGCCGGATGTGGCCACGGCTCCGCTCGTGTATTACCGATTTCGCAAGCCGAATTACACGGCGGAGGAGCGCCACAGCATGGTCGGCCGCATTGCAGAACATATGTCCGCCGGTCGCGACGTCTTCGCCTACTTCAAGCACGAGGAAACGCCGGAAGGCGCGCTTTACGCCGTCGACTTGCTTCGCGGCGCTGGCGAGAAATAGCAGGGGATGTGTCTAACTACTGCCTTGGGCATCCTCATTACTACTTCCCCTAGCGTCCGATAACGCGCATACTCGATTCTCCCTTCAGCATGGCTTCAGAAGCCAACTCGCGGGTGCTCTCCAGTTTTCTCGATTACTTGAAGATCGAGAAGGGATTAGCGCCGCTTTCCATCAGCGCCTACACCACCGACATCTGCCAGTTTTCTGAGTTCCTGGAGAAACGTAAGCGTCTGCTGCTGACAGCGCGGCGCAACGATGTACGCGAATTTCTGCAGCAGCTTTTTTCCCATCAAGTCGACGGACGGAGCGTGGGGCGAAAACTCTCGGCGCTGCGGCATCTCTACCGATACCTGCTGCTCGACGAGAAAATCGACTACGATCCCACGCTCGACATTGAATCGCCACGGCAGTGGAAGGTTTTACCCAAGGCGCTGGCTCGCGATGAGATGGAAGCAACGCTGAGTGCCCCAATGAACCATCAAGGCAATGCACGCAACCCTGAGTATGCGGCTGCACTTGCCGTCCGCGATCGCGCCATGCTGGAAGTTTTCTACGCGGGGGCGCTGCGGGTCTCGGAAATGACCAGTGCCAAGCTCGAAGACCTGAAGCTGGAAGCTGGATATATGCTGGTGCGCGGCAAGGGCGACAAGGAACGCGTGGTTCCGTTAGGGCGCTCGGCGCAAGATGCGCTCAGCGAGTATCTGACAAAAGTGCGCCCGACTCTTACAACAGGGAAACAAAACGGCGCATCCGCAGGCGGCTCCGCCAACCGTTCACCTCTGCTTTTTATCGCGCGCGGAGGCCGGCAATTGACGCGCCAGCGTGTCTGGCAGATGGTGCGGGCTGCGTCGGCTGACTCGGGCCGCGCTGCTTCTCCACACATGCTGCGCCATTCGTGTGCCACACACATGGTGGAGAATGGCGCCGACCTGCGCACCGTGCAGACGATCCTGGGTCACGCGGATATTTCAACCACGCAGGTCTACACGCATCTGGCGCTTGATCGGCTCAGAACCGTGTACCAGAAGCATCACCCGAGGGCGAAAGCGAGATGAGATCCACCACGGAGGCACCGAGACACGAAGAAAACCCGCGACTTGCTCAAACGATCGTAGCCAAGGCAGTCGCCGATTTTATCCGACACCTGCGGGAACGCAACGCTTCGCCGCATACCATAAAGGCGTACCGCCAGGATCTGCTGCTCTTCTCTGCCTATGCCGGTTCGCGCGGATGGAAGCAGATCGATCACATTGTCGTACGCGGATTTCTTTCGCAGCTCTACGACAAGGGCCTAAGCAAACCTTCAGTCGCTCGCGCCCTGGCTGCGGTGCGGTCGCTCTATCGTTGGCTGGCGCGAGAGGGATTGGTGGAACAGAATCCGGCGAAGCTGGTCGCCACGCCGAAGCTTCCTAAGAAACTTCCGCGCGTGCCCACGATTGAAGAGATGAATTCGGTGATCGACGGCGAAATGCCCGAGGTAGCAGCTTTTCCCGACCGCGACCGGCTCATGCTGGAACTGCTCTACGGATGCGGCATCCGAAATTCGGAACTGACCGGAATCAATCTCGATGACATTCGGTTGAGTGCAGAGGCTATTCTGATCCGCGGAAAAGGGAAGAAAGAACGGTACGTTCCGTTTGGCGATTCTGTGAAGAACGCCCTTGCCGCATATCTGCCAGAGCGGCAAAAAGTCCTTGCTCCCGGCCACAAGCCCTCAAACGCGTTGCTCATCAACCGGCGTGGCGGGCGACTCACCACGCGCAGCGTCGGCCGCATTATCAAGAAGATTGCCGTGGCTAAGGGACTTTCTCCGGACGTTCACCCACACACGCTGCGGCATGCTTTCGGCACGCACATGTTGGAAGAAGGCGCCGACCTGCGCGCCATCCAGGAGTTACTCGGCCACGAACGGCTGGCGACTACGCAGCGCTACACGCAGTTGTCGATGAAACATGTGCTGCAGGTGTACGACCAGACGCATCCGAGAGCAAAGTAGGCGTCAGTTCGCGTGGGCCTCCTCTTTTTGCAGACCCTTCCACATCTCGACCACGCGCCCTTTCAACTCCGCAGTCAGCTTCTCATAAGCCGCTTCCGATGCTTCACTCTCGGGTGGCGGAATGATCGGGTCGCCAAACACCATCTTCAGCGGCGTAAATCCCTGAAACGATTTGTTTCTCGGCCAAGCTTTATGGAATCCTTCAATCGCGACGGGCACGATTGGCACCTGCATATGAATCGATAATATCGCCGCACCCTTCTTGAAGATTCTCGGTCTGCCGTCGATTGACCGCTCGCCTTCCGGATAAAGCATCAACGGGCGTCCCTGCCGCAGTCCGAACGCCCCGGCGCGCATGGCGGGAATCAGATTTGCATCGGGATCGACGACCACGATGCGCAGCGAATGAGCAAGCCGCAGCATGAATCCCGCCCCGAATATTTCGCTCGTTCCCACGGCAAACACTTTATTAAAGACAGATGGCGGAAGCACACTCGCCAGAATCAGCGGATCGAGATAGCTCTGGTGATTGGAAGAGATAATGTATGGGCCACTCTTCGGAAGCTTTTCAATTCCGCGCACCTGGAGATGAAACCGGTCGAGGGCAATTACCTGCGTCAGCCGCGAAACCAGGTACCAGAATGTCGCGCTGATCGGCTGCGGCCGAGCCAGTTGGATCACATCAGACGGATCTGGCGGCTCCGCCAGAATCGCTTTCCAACCGGCGAACGCAGGTCGGGTTCCGTGCGGGGAGCCGCTTGCGGCGCTTTGCAGAACCGCGTCCACCAAATCGCGGACGGTATAAATTCCCGAAAGCTGCGACTCTTCTACATTTCCTCCCAGTTGGTCCTCTAGGTGGCTGAGCAACTCGACCCGTTGCATGGAGTCGAGCCCCAGGTCGAGTTCCAAATTATGAGTGGGTCGAAGAGTCGCAGGCGCCGTAAGCGCTGCTTCGCGCACAACCTGAAGGGCGCGCTGCACGTCAGGCTGTTCAACCCACGTTGACTCGTCAGGAGTGAGTGGCTGCTCGGCAGGCAATTCCGAATCATCCGCAACCTTCCGTGCCTGATTTGCCTTCACACGCTTTTCTACTTCGAAGCGCTTGATCTTGCGCGTGGTGGTTCGCGGCAAGTCCTCTTGCCAGATTTCATAACTTCCGATGCGCTTGGTGGAAGCGATCTGTTGCGACAAGCTTTCGATGTCGAAGCGGATGACTTCCTTTGCATTCACGATCTTCTTCTGGCGCAGTACGTCAAAATTCGGCACGATCACCGCGTGCAGACGGTCACCAGTCTCCCCCGGCTTACCTTCGAGACCCATCACAGCGAGCTCTTTGATAAATGGCGATTTGAGGTAATGGGCCTCGACTTCTTCCGGATAAATATTCTTCCCATTGCTGAGAACGATCACCTCTTTCTTTCGGCCGGTGAGAAACAAATTACGGTCGGCGTCAAAGTAGCCGAGATCGCCGGTGTGGAACCATCCATCGCGCATCACGGCCGCAGTGGCGTCCGGACGGTTCCAGTAGCCCTTCATCACTACGGCGCCGCGCAAGCCCACTTCGCCCGTGGCAGGGCCACCGTCTTCTTGGGGTCGTGCGTCGATGATCCTCGCCTCGACGCCTTTCAGTGCCTTGCCCACTGAACCGATCACATTCTTGCCCGGCGAATTCGCGAAGACGGCCGCAGTGGTTTCCGTCAATCCGTAGGCCTGCAGGACGTCGATGCCGAGATCGTGGAAATCCCTGGCAATCACCGGATCGAAGCGGGACCCTCCTGTAACCAGGTAGCGCATCTTCGTGCCTAAGGTGTGGTGAACCTTGGCAAATAGAATCGGTCCGGCGTTGATGCCGAACCTTCGTAGATTGCGATTCAGGGCGACGAGGATTTTGAATATCTTTTGCGTCAGTAATCCTCGTTTCTCAATCTCCTCGAAGATGCGCTGGTGAATCAGGTAGAAAAATTGCGGCACCACGGCAAAGGCTGTGATGTCGCGTTCGCGCAGGGCCCGCAATAACTCCGTAGTGTTCAGCGTTTCGAGATAAACAACGCGCGCGCCCTTGACCAACGGAATCATCAGGTTCGCCATTTGGGCCAGCACATGAAACATAGGAAGCACGCCTAGAAGCGCATCGCCCGGGCCGAGCTCCACCCAGTTGAATACCGCCTCCACTTCTCCCAACATATTCGCGTGGGTAAGCATCACGCCTTTGGGATCGGCGGTAGTTCCAGAGGTATACAGCAGCGAAGCGATATCATCCGCCTTCGAGGGCGCGGGCTCGAAGTCTCCAGGACCGCCTTCGAAGATCGCGGCTAGATTTCCTAGCCATTGTTCGTCTGTGGAGTGTCGGGCCATGCGCTCCGGGTCCATGAGCACGAGCCCGATCTTGAGGTTCGCGACCGCTTCCCGGGCGATTGCGGCATGCCGGGCGTCGCAGAAAAGAACGGTACTGCCACTATCCTTCAACAGCTTCGTGAGTTGATCGGCGTGCAGCGCGGTGTCGAGAGGGACGACGGTGCAGCCTGAGGCAATGATGCCTAAGTATGCGGCCACCCATCGCGGGTGGTTGTCCGCCACAATAGACAAACGCGACCCATGCGCGAATTTATTTTTGCCGATCCAGCGGCCCACAGATTCGGCCATGCGGCGGAGGTCCGCGTACGTGCAACTCTCAATCTGGTCTTCGTCATTGCGTTGGAGTTCGAGGGCGACGTTGTTCGGCCAGCGTTCCTCACACTCGAGAAAGCGGTCGTAGAAAGTGGGCATGCGTCGTGGGGAATATACACGAAAATTCCCTTCACCGCAGAGTGCGCCGAGATCGCTGAAGACGCTTCAAGTTCCCGTGGACGAATCAGTTTCCCAGGATGTTCCTTGCTTCTGTCTGCGGCATCTAAATATGCTAGGCTAAAAGAGATACGCTGGGGCAGTTCCCGCCCTCTGAAGGATTTCACAGTTTGATAAACACTCTCATCGGCAAGGTCTTTGGGACCAAGAACGAACGGGTCATCAAGAGCATGACGCCCAGGGTCGGGGCCATCAATGCCCTCGAACCGAAGACGCGCCAGCTCACCGACGACCAACTGCGCGCTAAAACGGATGAGTTCCGAAAGCGCATCCAGGAGCGGCTGAGCCGCGTCGCTAACCTCCCAACCGCGGAGGTGGAGTCGGAAGCCGACTCCGATGTTGACGTCGACCAGGCGAAGCAATTCGAGAAAGAGCAGTACGAAGCATTGCAGGAAGTTCTGGATGAAATCCTGGTAGAAGCTTTTGCCGTGGTGCGCGAGGCTGGCCGCCGGGTGCTGAACATGCGTCACTTCGACGTGCAGCTGATTGGCGGCATGGTGCAGCACAAGGGCATGATTTCGGAGATGAAGACCGGCGAAGGCAAAACTCTCGTCGCGACTCTTCCCGTCTATCTCAACGCTCTCAGTGGTCGCGGCGTACACGTGGTCACGGTCAACGACTATCTGGCCAAACGCGACTCCGAATGGATGGGCAAGCTGTATCGTTTTCTCGGCCTGACTGTGGGCGTAATCGTCCACGATCTTGATGATGAACAACGCCGCGCCGCCTATGCCGCTGATGTGACTTACGGCACCAACAACGAGTTTGGCTTCGACTACTTGCGCGACAATATGAAGTTCGATCTGAAAGATTGCGTGCAGCGCGGCCACAATTTTGCCATCGTCGACGAAGTGGATTCCATCCTGATCGACGAAGCTCGAACCCCGCTCATCATTTCGGGTGCAAGTGAGGAATCGACGGACAAGTATTACCGCGTGAACCGCATCATTCCAAAACTTGAAAAGGGCGAAGAAATCGAAGGCCCTCCGGGCGAACCCGCGCAGCTTACCGGCGACTTTGTGGTCGATGAGAAGCATCGCAACATTACCGTCACCGACGAGGGCTGGGAAAAAGTCGAACAGCTTCTCGGCATCGGAAATATTGCCGATCCGGAAAACTGGCCGCTCAAGCATCACGTCGAGACTGCGATCAAGGCGCACGCGCTGTATCGCCGCGATGTGGAGTATGTAATCAAAGAGGGCGAGGTCATCATCGTCGACGAATTCACCGGGCGCATGATGCCGGGCCGGCGCTGGTCCGATGGCCTGCACCAGGCGATCGAAGCGAAAGAAGGCGTAAAGATTGAGCGCGAGAATCAGACTCTCGCCACGATCACGTTTCAGAATTACTTCCGCATGTTCAAGAAGCTCTCGGGGATGACGGGCACGGCGGAAACCGAAGCGACAGAGTTTGACAACATCTACAAGCTGGAAGTGATGGTTGTTCCCACGAACAAGAAAATGCTGCGGCTGGAGAATCCTGACGTAGTTTTCCGCACCGAGAAAGAGAAATACTTCGCGGTTGCCGATGAAATTCAGAAGCTCCACGAAAAAGGCCAGCCGGTTCTGGTCGGCACCACCTCCATCGAAAAGTCTGAGCGCCTTTCCGAACTGCTGAAGAAGAAAGGTCTGAAGCAGCATGTCGTCTTGAATGCCAAGTTCCACGAGCGCGAGGCTGAGTTTGTGGCGCAGGCCGGACGCAAAGGGATGGTCACCATCGCCACGAATATGGCTGGGCGCGGCACCGATATTTTACTCGGGGGCAATCCCGAATTCATGGCCAAGCAGGAACTGGTGAAGAAGGGAATCGCGCAGCAGTTGCGCGTGGCTCAGGGCAAGATTGAGGGTCCGCAGGAAGACGGCACGACTTCCATCTTCTACTACAACGGCAATGAATACACGGTTCCGACGGACAAATGGACTGAGGTTTTCAGCCGCTACAAGGAACAGACCGACAAAGAGCACGATGAAGTTACTGCCGTCGGCGGCCTGCACATTCTCGGTACCGAACGCCACGAGTCGCGCCGCATTGACAACCAGCTTCGTGGACGCGCCGGTCGTCAAGGCGACCCTGGATCTTCGCGCTTCTACCTCGCGCTGGAAGATGACCTGATGCGCATCTTCGCGAAGGAGTGGGTGTCGAAGCTGCTGGAGCGGTTGGGCATGGAAGAAGGAGTCCCGATTGAATCGAAGCTGATCAGCCGGCGTATCGAGACGGCGCAGAAAGCAGTTGAGGGTCAGCACTTCGAATCCCGCAAACATCTGCTCGAATACGACGACGTGATGAACAAGCAGCGTGAGGCGGTCTACGGTCTGCGCCGCCGCCTGCTAGAGGGCATGGATCAGAAGGATCTGATCCTGGAAGATTATGTTTCCGCCATTCTTGGCGATCTGATGGAGGAGTATTGTCCGCCCAAGGGCCACGCGGATGATTGGAATATCAAGGGTCTCAAAGATGCTGTCTTCACTCGTTTCGGTGTGGATTTCATTGCGGAGGGCGTGAAGCCGGAAACTTTGAATCGGCAGGAACTCGGCGATGCCATTTTCGAGAAGCTGAAAGAGCGATACGACGCGAAGGAAAAGCTGATCGGCGCCGACGCCATGCGCCATCACGAGCGCATGATCATGCTCAGCGTGCTCGATTCGCAGTGGAAAGATCACCTTCTCAGCATGGATCACCTGAAGGAAGGCATCGGCCTGCGTGGCTACGGCCAGCATGATCCGCTGGTCGAGTACAAAAAGGAATCGTTTGAGATGTTTGAGGCCATGTTGGAGCGCTTCCAGGAAGACACGGCGCGCTATCTCTACCTGATGCAGATTATCGAGCGTCCGCCGGACACCGGAGCGGCTGGTCCGCCGGGAGAGGAACTGGCAGGACAAGGTTCGGAGTCGGGAGTTCCTACACGACAAGGCGGTGATGGCAACGGACATCATCCGCCGCGATTGGTAGCGACTTCTGCCGACGATCTCGAAGAAGCTTTCATGCGCCGCAAGCGTCGAGAGCTGGAACAGGCGCGTATGGCTGGTTCCGGCGATGTACAGCCCGTGCAACAAGTTGTTCGCGGCCAGGAAAAAGTAGGACGCAACGATCCTTGCCCGTGTGGTTCGGGCAAGAAGTTCAAAAAGTGCCACGGAGCTTAGACCGGCGCTCGACCTGAACGCCTTGGTCGAGTCGACCGAGGCACGGCTTTGAACGTCATCTCCTCAGCGCTGCTGCTTGTTCGAGCTTTCCAATCCAGAAACAAGCTGGCGTAGTTCTTCGTAATGTAATCGCCTTCGCTCACTCCTAGTTTCTTCGCCGTCGCATCGATCCATCGAGGTGCGCCCTCGATCTCACAGAAATCGCCGATGGGCGTCTCATCCACGACGACCTGGCCCTTGCCATCGGCCCATTCTGCGCGAAACTTTTCATAGCGGAAGGATGGCGCATACCCCAGAGCCCTCAGAATCAGATCCATCTGCTTTCCATCGCCGACGGAAGTTTCCAATTCCTCGCGGCTGCTGTGACGTCCGGTCTTCTGTCCCGCTTTATGCGTAAGCGTCCACTCGGAGCCGTAGTGGCGCAACCGCAGCAATTCCCGCCGTCTCCTCAGTACTTCGCCGGGAAGGTCGTACAACGTGTTCATCTCAAGTGTCCGCCTGGTCACCACGCGAAATCCAACCCGGCGCAGCTTGCGGGCGAGCCCCGCCAAGTTCGCGACCCGAAACTTAATCTCGATTTCCTGGTTGGAACCCATTCAGGGAAGTATAAAGCGGCAAGGGAGGCCGGCTAGTTAAACGTTGGCAGCTTTACCAGATCGTTCTCGGGAACTATCTCCACCGGCTCCCCGGCCTTGCGCCAGGCGGCCAATCCGCCGACGATTACAAACGTGTTGAATCCTTTTTCCCGCAGCAGGTGCGCCACCCGGGCGCTGGTCGCTTCGCGCGCTCAAGTACAGTAGAGGTAAATGTCCTTATCTTTGGGAAGGTGCTTGATTTCCTCCTCGAGATTGTTGGGTTCAATGCGGATGGAGTTTCTGATTCGCGCGGCACCTGAGTCGTAGTAGCCGTGGCTGCGAACATCGACAATCTGCACCCGGCTGGCATCCTCCGACGCCAGCCGCCTGGCCAATTCTTCCACCTGTACGCGTGGCACCACCCTGTAGGCTTTGTTCTTGCGGTATTGCACCACCCGGTAAATCCCATAGACCACGAGGGAGGCAATAATCACCGCTTCCATAGTCCGTCCGACCGCGTGAAAGCCGCGCAAGATTGCAGCCAGAAAATCGCGCGAAAGATATCCGACCAGAAGATATGTCAGGGAGTAGAGCAGAGCGCCCGCAAGATCGAGCCGCAGGAACTGCGAGAAGCGCATCTTCATGCTGCCGGCCAGCGGCGCAGCCATAGTGTTCACGCCGGGGATAAACTTCGCCACTACCAGCGTGATTTTGCCGCGCTTGTAAAACGACTCGGCGGATCGCAGAATGCAGGTTTCCGGATTGATCGACACCCGGCATAGAAATCCCAGCAAGGCCCAACCCATGTACCGGCCAAGCCAGAATTGCGCCGTATCCCCCAGCAGCAACGCTAGGAGCGCCGCCAAAAGAACGTACGGGCCCCACAGGGCATGCGCCGCTACTGCGGCTCCCGCGGCCACGAGTGCGATGGCAGCCGGGAAGGGAAGGCCCATCGCTTCTGCCAGCAATAGTCCGAAGAGCAAGGCGTATCCGTGATGCGCCATTGGCGAAAGCAGGTTCATAGACGGTTTTGGATAAGAAAAACCCAGGAAAGGTTCAGTATAAACAAAGCCGGTGCTTCGTCCGAAGGACAAAGCCCGGCTCTGTGACAGGGAGGCTATGTTTCCCGGAGGATTCTCCCCGTGCAGGATGAGTAAACCGGCAGCGGCTTTCACTCGGAGTTTCTCGGCCCTATACGGGCCGGCGCGTCGATTAGCAACCAAGGCGCCTTTTTTCGCAAAGCTTCGACTGAAGCCGCCGCCTTTTCGTTGGTGGTGTATCCGCAGCGGACGAGGTACCCGAGCGACTTGCCTTTCACAAGTGCCGGGAGAGATCAGGTGGATGCTCTTTGGCGATCCATCGCATCTCAATGCGTCTCGTTAGCCTTCCGCCCTGTCGGACACCCCCACCAACTGCCGGGATTATGGGCTTGCCTGTGGAAAAACTTCTGTGGTTCCGGTCACAGATTTGTGTGATGGAAATCAAATCGGCGAAGCAGGTCCAATGAGAGAGGGCTTGGGGCCCCCCGCGGGCAAAAGCTGGGAACTGCCGGGAAAAAAGGGGCGGCTCGCGCCGCCCGCCCGACTTCGAAGCAGGAAAATTACTTGCTCATGGAGTCGTTACTCATAGATCCGCCCTTCAGCATCTTTACGCTCATTACATGGATCTGGCCCTTGTCAGAATAAACGTGAGCGCTAAGCTGAACGTGATGGCCTTCGTGTCCCTTGAGCTCCTCCGGGTTCATCACATCCCAGCTTTTGCCATCTTTATCGTTGACGAAAGAGTATTTGTCGCCATCCGCCTTGACCGTACCCTTCAGCGTCATGAGCGGCGCCTTGGCTGCGGATTGATCGGCCTGGGTTTGCGACATGTTGTTGTCTTGTTGCGCGAAAGCACTCAAGCTCATCGCGAAGGTCACTGCCAGCAGACAAACCAGCAAGTTCTTCATGGGATATCTCCTTTGTTTTGGATTACCTGGCCAGATTCTTACCACGGTCGTCCTGATAACGTTTTTGAGGTGACGAACGGATTGGTGCGCCCTGTGAATATCCTGACTATTGGTCGCTGGGAGGATGAAAGAGGTTGCCCGGGATGACGGAAATATGATGCGGGAAATATAAAGGACTAGCAACTGAGACCTTCTCAAATTGCGTATGACTATTTTTCGCGCGCCACCACAAATTCAGGAGCCCAAAGAAGCGCCCGCTTAATCTCTGAATCCGGGAAAGTGCAAATCGCTTTACCAGCGGATTCGGCGTATCGCGAGGCTCGTGCGGTTGCGGCTTCGAGCGAGCCGTAACGTTGCAGGATCTCCATAATCTGCCCGTGAGTCACGCCATTAAATGCCCGGTCGCGCAAGATCTTCTCGATCTTGGCGCGTTCCTCCGGCGTGCAGCGCTCCAGTGCGTGGATCACCGCCATCGTGACCTTGCCCTCGCGCAGGTCGCTGGCCACCGGCTTGCCCAGCACATCTTCGGACGCGGTCAGGTCGAGAACATCGTCCACTATTTGAAAGGCCATGCCGAGGTCGTGGCCATACTGACCCAAAGCCTCTTCCTGTGCCTCGGTTGCTCCCCCCAGGATCGCCCCCAGCCGCATGCAAACGGAAAACAGGCACGCGGTCTTGCGGTAGATCAGATCGAAATGCTCGACCAGCGTGATCAGCTTTCCGAGCTTTTCCATCTGCAGCAGTTCGCCTTCCACCATCTGCTGCGTCAGTTCGATCAGGGTGTCGAGAATGCGGAAATTGCGTTCCTGCACCGCCACCTTAAACGCCTGCATGTAGAGCCAGTCGCCTGCCAGAACGCACTTCGAGTTGCCCCATTGCGTATTGGCGGCAGGCCGTCCACGGCGCGTCTTGGCCTCATCAATAATGTCGTCGTGTACCAGCGTAGCGGTGTGAATGATCTCGACCACCGCGCCCAGGCGCACCGCGCCGCGTCCCTGATAATCAAATAGCTTGGCCGAAAGAAAAAGTAGAGCCGGACGAATCCGCTTGCCGCCACCGTTCCGCAGGTACTCGCCAATCTCGGTGATCGCCTGTACGCCCGAGACAGTATCCTCCCTGAACTCGCCCTCCAGTGCCGCGAGATCCTCGTGCAGCAGGTCGAAGACTTCCTTCCCGTTAATGAGAGGCGGTGCGCTCAATGTGGATTCCGACTACTTAATTTTCACCACGGAGACACGGAGAAAACTCAACAAAGTTTCAAGATCGTCTGGAAGCACGAACGGCTGAGCCAGATTTCTTGAGTTCTCCGTGTCTCTGTGCCTCCGTGGTCGACGGTTTTCCTAATTCGTCCGGTAATTCGTAAACTGCAAGTCGATTCCAAAATCATGCTGGCGCAGCATGGCGATCACTTCCTGCAGCGCGTCGCGGTCCTTGCTGCTCACCCGCACCAGATCTCCCTGGATCGAGGCCTGCGCTTTCTTCTTCGAGTCCTTCACCTGCTTTACGATCTCCCGCGCCTTTTCGATCACAATGCCTTGTTGCATGGTGACTTTGCGCTTGGCAGTTCCGCCCGCGGCCGGTTCAACCGCGCCATAGGTTAATCCCTTCAGCGAAACACCGCGCTTCACCAGTTTCTGCTGCAAGATGTCGTTTACCGCCTTCAATTTGTACTCATCGGCAGAGTGGAGAACGATCGCATCCTTCTCCAGCTCAATATTAGATTTCGAATCTTTCAAATCGAAGCGAGTGTGGATCTCCTTCAAAGCCTGCTGGATGGCATTCGACACCTCTTGCAGGTCAATCTTGCTCACGATGTCAAAACTGTTATCAGGCATCGGATTTCAATTCTTTCTGAAATGATGGAATCTGAATCTTGAGGTTATCAGAAGAAAGACCCCCCGAGGAGGGTCAAGGCACCGAAACTTTGCTTTCAGCGGTTTCAGCCAATTTGAAAAAATTGTAGAAATTCTGCGTGGTTTGTCGCCCGACTTCCTCTGCCGTCAATCCCCGCAACTCGCCCAGCTTTCGCGCCGTTTCTTTCACGAATGCCGGCTCGTTGCGTTTGCCGCGGTGCGGCACTGGAGCCAGGAATGGGGAGTCCGTCTCAATCAAAATGCGATCGATCGGCACTTCCTGGGCCGCGTCACGAATCTGCTGCGCCTTGGGAAATGTCAGGTTGCCGGCGAACGAAATCATGAAGCCCATATCGAGTGCGGCCTTGGCTTGCGGCCAGTTTCCCGTGAAACAATGCAGAATTCCGCCAAGACTTTGCTTTGACCAATGCTCGCGCAGCAGTTCGAAACAGTCTTCCCAGGCGTTGTCACTGGCCTCCGACGGACGACAGTGAATTACGATAGGCAGTTTCGCAGCCGCCGCCAAATCCATTTGCCGCCTGAAAACTTCCTGTTGCACCTCTCGCGGCGAATGATCGTAATAGTAATCCAGCCCGATCTCTCCCCACGCGATCACCCTGGGATGCCGCGCCAGGCGTTCCATATTCTGATACGCGGCTTCATCCGCGAGCCGGGCTTCGTGAGGATGAATGCCGAGGGTCGCATAGATGAAATCGTATCGTTCGGCCAGTTTGATTCCACAATCCACCTGCGCCGGACCATCGCCGTTGCCAATGGCGACCATCGCCTGCATGCCAGCTTCTCGCGCCCGAGCAATCACTTCTTCGCGATCGGAGGCAAATTGTTCGCCCTCGAGATGTGCATGAGAGTCTACAAACATTCGTATTTGTTTATGTGGGACAGCCGCCCTCGAATGTCCATGCCGAGCGAAGGCTCGGCGTGTCTTCGACTGTTTCTTCCGCGAACCATGAACGGTGCGCAGCTTACTTCAGCCTCGCGCCCACAGGCACATCCTCCAAAAAGCTCGCCAGCACTGGTTTTCCGCCCTCGAGCGATGCTGCCACGATCATTCCGTTCGATTCCATTCCACGTAGCTTACGCGGCGCCAGGTTGGCCACGATCACCACTTTTCTCCCGACCAACGTTTCTGGTGCATACGCTTCGGCGATTCCGGCCAGCACCTGCCGCACTTCGGTTCCAATATCAATCTCCAGCCGCAAAAGCTTGTCAGCCTTGGGTACCCTTTCGGCGACTTTGACCAGTCCGACCCGCAGTTCGATCTTGGCGAAGTCGTCGATCGATATTTTCTCGTTCGCCGCCGGAACCGGCGATGGTGCCGCCGTTGTGTTCGTCTGCGCCGGCACTGCGACTGCTGGAGGCTCAACTACTGGTGCTATTCTCTGCTCCTCTTCCATCTTCTGCATCCTCTCAATCGCACTCTTGTCGGCCCGCGGAAACACGGGCTGTATATCGCCCAGCTTCGTTCCCAACGGCAGCTGTCCCCAGTCCAGTTCGCCCAGAGCAAGCTTTTTAATGTCTCCCAAACCCAACTGCAACCAAATCTTTGCTGTAGCGTCGGGGATTACCGGGTGGGCCAGCGCGGTCGCAATACGCAAAGCTTCCGCCGCAGTGTAGAGCACGGTGGCCAAACGCGAGCGGCTGTCTTCGTCCTGCTTTTCGCCCAGCGCCCACGGCTCGTTCTCAACGATGTACTTGTCCACCGCGGCCACCAGCGCCCACGCTGTTTCCAACGCGCGCGAAAACTGGAACTGGTCAAACAGCGTTCCGAACTCGCGAATCGTCTTGCGCGCCGTCTCGGCGATGGCCGCATCGGCACTGGTTCTTGACGCCCCATGCGACGGATAAGGCACTTCGCCCTTGAAATAGCGGTTGATCATGGTCAGCGTGCGGCTGGCCAGATTTCCCAGCCCATTCGCCAGATCGGAGTTATAGCGCTGCACCAGCGCGTCGAAAGAAAATGATCCATCCTGTCCGAACACGACCTCGCGCAGCAGAAAATAGCGCAGCGCGTCCGCGCCCAGGACATCGAGAATGGTTTCCGTGCGCACGATGTTGCCGCGCGACTTCGACATTTTGTTTTCTTCAAACAGCAGCCATCCATGCGCCACGATGGTTTTCGGTTCGGCTAGACCCGCCGCCATCAGGAACGCCGGCCAGTACACGCAATGGAAGCGGACGATTTCCTTGCCGATCATCTGCACATCGGCGGGCCAAAACTTCTTGAACGCCTCCTGCGCCCCGGCGTGCGAAGAACCGTAGCCGATCGCAGTGAGATAGTTGGCCAGTGCGTCGAACCAAACGTAAATCACGTGCTTGGGATCATCCGGGACCGGAATGCCCCAGGTAAAGGTTGAACGGCTGATCGATTGATCTCGCAACCCCGAGCGCACGAAGGAAATCACTTCGTTGCGCCGCGCCTCGGGACGAATGAAGTGCGGATTCGCGTACAGCGCGAGCAGCTTATCCTGAAATGCCGAGAGCTTGAAGAAATAGTTTTCCTCGTGCACCGTCTCGGTAATGCGCCCGCACGTGGGGCAGGGATCGCCCGGCTCCGCGCCATCGACATAGAGTTCGTCTGAGACGCAATACTGCCCCGTGTATGTGCCTTTGTAGATGTAGCCGTTGTCCCGAATGCGCCGAAAAAGCTCCTGCACGCGCTTCTTGTGCCGGTCTTCCGTGGTGCGGATGAAGTCATCGTTCGAAATCCCCATCCGCTTCCATAGCTGGCGAAACTCCGCCGAGATTTCATCGGCATATTGCTGCGGAGTTTTTCCCATGGCCTGCGCGGCCCGCTCAATCTTCTGCCCATGCTCATCGGTGCCAGTGAGAAAAAACGTTTCCGCTCCCAGCAGTCGCTGCCGCCGCGCAATCGTGTCGCAGGCGATGGTCGTGTAGGCGTGTCCGATGTGCGGACGTGCGTTCACGTAATAAATCGGCGTCGTAATGTAGAACTTCTTACTCATCTCGTTAGTTGCTTTAATAGCCTTAAAATAGTCTTTCCCAAAACGTTTGCCATTTCCGAACCGGCGCTAAGCCAATGAGGGCCTGCCCTGAGCTTACCGATGGGAACCTGCTTTTTCTTGACCGCTGAAGCGCAGATAAGCTTCTACCGCCTCTCCCATCACCCTCTTTAGCGGCACGCGATGCTCTGCCGCAATACGGCGGCAATCTTCATACTCCGGAGCGTAATTGGTGACCGTCCCGTTCATGCTGGCGACCTTGATCCTCACTTCGCCCCAGGGAGTGGCGACGCTTTCCCACCGGCGCGCGAGAGTCTGCCTCATTTCGTCCCGCCGCCGCACGCCCAGTGTGGTTGTCTCGCTGAAGACAATCTTGGTCAACTTTGCTTCATCTTCACGCTTGCACAGGACTGTCAACACCATTCCCGGACGATTCTTCTTCATCTGTACCGGCATACCGAATACATCCAGCGCACCCTCTTCGAGCAACCGGTCCATTACGTAACCGAAAACCTGCGGATTCAGATCGTCAAGGTTTGCTTCCAGCACGCTGATCGTGTCGGACGCGGTGTTTGCGGCGAACGCCGACGAAGCAGTCTCGCCAATCGTCAAGCGCACTACATTGGGATGTCCCGGAAAATCCCGTGTTCCCGCGCCATATCCTGACTTCTCAATCTTCATCTCGGGAAATGCAGAAAAGCGCGATGCGAGGATTTTCACGATCGCCGCGCCTGTAGGCGTAACCAGTTCGGCCTGCAGCCCCGACGAATACACGGGCGCCTCCTTCAGCAGTTCGACCGTCGCTGGAGCCGGCACCGGGAACGTCCCATGCGCGCACTTCACCATCCCGCCGCCGAGGTTCAGCGGCGAACAAATAATTTCATCGACTCCCAGCGCCTCTGCGCCAACGGCGGCACAAACGATGTCGACCATCGCATCGACGGCGCCGACTTCGTGAAAGTGCACGCTCTCGAGCGAAGTGTTGTGAATCTTTGCCTCTGCTTGTCCCAGCGCCTCGAAGATAGCGATGGCAGTTTTCTTCGCTGCCGCCGAAATCGAAGCGGCAGAAATGATCCCCCGAATTTCAGTCAACCCGCGACCATGAGAATGCTCGTGTGGCGCGGACACTCCCTTCGGCAAGCTCAGGGCAGGCTTTGTCCGCGAAGCCTCGCCAGAAGACGGATGGGAGTGGGCATGATGTTCATGCTCGGCGTGCGAATGTTCGTGGTTCTCATGCCGATGCTGCTTCTGTTCCCAATATTCCTCGCGCGGCAGATCTTTTTCACCGTCAACCCACACGTCCACTTTGATGGCGGAAATCCCGCTACGCACCACACGCGTAATCTCCAGCTGGGCTCCGATTCCAAGCGCCGCCACGGTTTCCTCCAGCGTCCGAGGCGGAACTCCGGAATCCACGAGCGCCCCGAGAAACATGTCGCCGCTCATGCCGGAAAAACACTCAAGGTAGGCTATGCGCATAGAAAACGAATTCACCACGGAGACACGGAGCCTCGGAGAAACACAGAACAATAAGGTCCTAAAGATGCACTTTCTGGGGCTCCGTATCTCCGGGATGATCAGATTTCACTGATTTTTCATCATAGGGAACCGCGCATCTCGCGTCAAACCTGCCTCGGGATGCGGTCTGCTAGAATCACTGTCTTCATAAGCAACATAGAGGGAATCCTTGTATCGTCATCTTGAACAACGTCTGGCCCAGCGCGTTCTGGAGTTTCTTCAGTTGCGCTATCCGGGCGCAAGCCTGCCGAGAGTGATCATCGAGCAGCCTCCGAAGGTGGAGCTCGGCGATTTCGCCATTCCTCTCTTTCCCTTTGCCAAGCCGCTGCGCACCGCTCCGCTCAAGGTCGCCGAAGCGATCCGCGCCGAGATTGGTCCGATCGAGGGCATCACTGAGATGCAGGTTGCGCCCCCGGGCTATCTGAACGTCAGAATCGATCGCGCCCGGATGGCGGCGGCGTTGGCTGCCGACCAGAAGCCGGTCTCAGACAAGTCCGTAGGAAAAATTCTGGTCGAGCACACCAGCATCAATCCCAACAAGGCCGCCCACATTGGCCACCTGCGCAACGCCATCCTCGGCGATACGTTTGTCCGGCTGCTGCGCCACGCCGGCAGGAAAGTCGACGTCCAGAACTACATCGACAACACTGGCGTACAAGTTGCCGACGTGGTGGTGGGCTTCACGCACATCGAGAAAAAGTCGCGTGCCGAAATCGAAGCGCTGGCACATCAACCTCGCTTCGACTACTACTGTTGGGATCTCTACGCCCGCGTCTCGCAGTGGTACGAGCAGGACAAAGAACATTTGCAGGCCCGCCGCGAAACCCTTCACGCCATCGAAGATGCCAGCAGCGAAACTGCAGCCATCGCCGAACTGATCTCGACCGCCGTTCTCCGTCGCCACCTCGAAACCATGGATCGTCTCGATATCGAGTACGATTTCCTGCCCCGCGAGAGCGAAATCCTGCACCTGCATTTCTGGGACGCAGCCTTCACCAAGCTGAAAGAGGCTGGCGTACTCACTTTCGAGAGCGAAGGCAAGAACAAAGGTTGCTGGGTGATGCGTCGCGCTGGAACGGTTTCCACCGCACAGGACACGGAGAACACAGAGGAACCGGACACGATCTCCGAAGACGATCAGAAAGTAATCGTCCGCTCCAACGGCACCGTCGGCTATGTTGGCAAAGACATCGCCTATCACATGTGGAAGTTCGGCTTGCTCGGGCGTGATTTCGGCTATCGCAAGTTCTACCGCTATCCCAATCAGCACGACTGCTGGATTTCTGCCACCGAGGGCGAGAAAAATCATCCTCACTTTGGCGACGTCGCTGAAATCTATAACGTCATCGATGCCCGCCAGTCTGAGGCGCAAAACACAGTCATCGAAGCGCTGCGCGGACTCGGCCACAACGAGGCGGACGACCACTACACGCACTTTTCTTACGAGATGGTCGCACTCACGCCGCGCTGCGCCGCCGAACTCGGCTACACGCTCAGCGAGGAAGACAAGACGCGCTCCTACATTGAGGTCTCAGGCCGTAAGGGTTTTGGAGTCAAAGCGGATGATCTGCTCGACCAGTTGATCGTTTCCGCGAAAAACGAAGTCGATTCCCGCCATCCGCAACTTAGCGATGCGGAACGCCTGTCGATCGCCACACAAATCGCCGTCGGCGCGCTGCGCTACTTCATGCTGAAGTTCACCAAGCAATCGGTGATCGCCTTCGACTTCAAAGAAGCCCTTAGCTTTGAGGGGGAAACTGGACCCTACGCGCAATACGCCGTGGTGCGCGCGACCAGCATCTTCAAGAAAGCCGGAATCGAGGTCGACGCCTTCTGCAAGCATGTTTCAGAGGGCATTTCTTCCGCCGATCTAGCGCAATTTCTTAACGGAGAAGCCGCCACCGAAATCTGGGAACTCTGGCTCGCGGCCTCGAAGACGTCTTACATTGTGGAACAATGCATCGCCACTACCGAACCTGCTTATCTCGCAAAGCATGCATTCCAGCTCGGACAATTGTTTAACACTTTTTATCATCGATACCCCATCTTGAGCGAGCCGGATGAGAAGCGAAAACAATTTCTCCTGGCCACCGTAGCTGTCGTCCGTCGTGAACTGATTCGCACCCTTGAAGTGATGGGTATTACCGTACCTCCGGTCATGTAGAAGAGAGATATTGCGTGGCGTGGACACTCTTGCCCGTGTTTTCGCCCGAAGAGACAAAATGTCGGACGCTGATTTCCCTGCTGGTCAGCCTCGCCCTTGGCTCCGGATTCTCGTACGAATTACGCTCGTCTTCGTCATCCTTCTTGCAATCGCCGGATTCCTCTACGAAAACATTTCCGAGGCCCGTGATCGTCGCTTCCATCCCATGCTGGGCAGACTTGTCGACGTCGGCGGCTACAGAATGCATATCGATTGCACTGGGCAGGGCTCTCCAACTGTGATTCTCGACTCGGGCCTTGGCGACTCCTACATTTCCTGGCACAAGGTGCAGCCCCAGATTGCCCAGTTCGCGCGCGTCTGCTCTTACGACCGTGCGGGCCTTGGCTATAGCGATTCCAGCCCGCGCTCCCGCACGAGTAAGGTGATGGCCGAAGAACTGCACGCGCTTCTGCAACATGCCGGCATTTCTCCGCCTTACATTCTCGTGGGCCACTCCATGGGCGGATATAACGTTCGTCTGTTCGCCAGCCTTTATCGAAGCGAAGTGGTTGGCATGGTTTTGGTGGATTCTTCCCACCCCGAACAGGAAAAGCGTTTTCCGCAGGCTTTGAACGATCTGGACAAAACCTGGGTGCGGGAGCAGGAGTTCTTGGCCTTCTCGATGCCTTTCGGAGTTCCGCGACTGTTAGGTTTTTGTGACAAAGATGGCGCGGTTCGCGCCCCGGATTGCAATTTTCACAGCACGCGAGAAGGCGTCGCGGAACTGAAAGCGGTTTCTGAAAGCGCCGCCCAAACTGCCACCACCGGCTCGCTCGGCGATCTTCCCCTCGCCGTCCTCTCTCACGATCCCGATCAGCCCGAACCCGACTTGCCCGAAGACCTGGTAAAACCAACGCACGATGCCTGGCAGCAGATGCAGAATGAGTTAGCGCAACTCTCCAGCAAAAGCACGTATGTCACCGCGAAGAATAGTGGGCATTACATTCAGATCGACCGGCCGGATCTGGTGATCGAGGCGATCCGCAAAGTCGTGGATCAGGCTCGCCAAGCTGATTCGCACTAGAACCCGCACCTGGCAATCGGTGGCAACACTGCACAATCAAACCTGCTACTGTGAATTTTCTCAGGCGGTCTCCGCTTGTTTCCTTTTCGGAGGATGAATAATGTCTTCGTTCGACTACGCCGGCAGACGTGGGCCGCGCCTCACCATCTTTTTGCTGATCCTGCTCGGCACATTGGCATCGGCACAAAATCCGCTTCCAGTTGAGGCTCAAGGCCAGCAGCCTGCCGCATCTGTGCCGGCGCAGCGTCCCCGAATCGGTCTTGCGCTCAGCGGGGGCGGTGCGCTCGGCTTGGCTCAAATCGGGGTGATTCAGTGGCTGGAAGAGAACCACATCCCAGTCGACCGCATTGCCGGAACTAGCATGGGCAGCATCATTGGCGTCATGTACGCCACCGGCATGTCGCCTGCGGAAATGCAAAAATTTGCCCAAGTCATTGACTGGAACGAGGTCCTGCTTCCCGAGCCCACCTACCGTCAGCTTTCGTATCGCCGCAAGCAGGATCACCGCGACTACCAGGTTGAAGCCGCGCTCGGTATCAAGCACGGGTTAAGGGGGCCGAACGGGTTCGATCCCGGTCTGAGTGTCGAGCTACTGCTGGATCGCATCGCCTTCGCGGAGTCCGGCATCGCCAACTTCGACGACCTGCCCATCCCATTTCGTTGCGTGGCCACCGATATGCAAAGCGGAGATCGCGTGGTGCTGCATGAGGGTTCTCTGCCGAGAGCGGTTCGCGCCAGCATGGCGATTCCGGGCGTCTTTACTCCTGTGCAAATCGACGGGCGCGTGCTGGCCGACGGGGGCATGGTCGAAAATATTCCCGTTGAAGCCGCCCGTGAGATGGATGCCGATAAGGTCATTGCTATCGACCTTCAAATGCCGCTTGGCGGGAAGGAGCAGCTGGAAACCATTACCGGCGTACTCTCGCGGGCGGTGAGCGTGATGATCCTGCAGAATGAGCGGCAGTCGCTGAAACTCGCCGATGCCACCGTCATTGTGGACACGGGAAATTTTTCCATGACCGACTATGATCGGGTTTCGGATCTCATCCGGCTCGGCTACCAGAGCGCGGCCAGGCATGCCGCCGCCTTGCTGCCTTACGCGATTCAAGACGGCGCGGAGTGGCAGCAATATCTCAGCGCACGAAATGCGCGCAAGCACTCTCCACCAAAGGAAGTGCAATCCGTGACTGTGGAAGGTGGAGACTCCGACACGAATCACAGAATTGAGCGACGCTTGAAATCAGACACGGGCGTGCCGCTGAATCTGCCGAAACTCGAAACTCAACTGACACGCATTGCAGGCCAGGGTGAGTTCGACCGTCTCGGCTACGAAGGCTTCACGCAGCACGGTGTGCCGGCTCTACGAGTGACCGCACATGAGAAGACGTACGGTCCGCCGTTCGTGGATCTCGCGGTCAATGTCGACGGTTCTGGCGTGGCCGCGTTCGATTTTTCCGCTGGCGCCCGGATTACTTTCATGGACGTGGAACATCATGGCGGCGAGTGGCGAAACGACCTGATGCTGGGCTCGAGCAACCTGGCTGCCACGGAGTTTTACCAGCCGATCGCCAATACGCACTTCTTCATGGCGCCTTACGCCTTCGCTTCCAAGTTGCCGCGCAACGCGTTCGAGGGACAAACCCGCGTGGCCGTCTTCGGCGACGAACGCGCCGGCGGCGGCTTCGATCTTGGCTATGACTCGGGACGCCGCAGCGAACTCCGCTTCGGCTACCAGTTATTCAGCGGGAAACTCGCGCCGCTGATCGGCAGTGCAGGTTTACCCGTGCTCAGCGGCAGCACCGGAGAATTTCGTACACGCTATGTCTGGGACGGCCAAGACAGTCCCTCGATTCCCAGCGCGGGCACGCGCATCGTTGCCACCCTCGCTCGCGTGCTGCAAAGCCCAGGCCTTGTTCATCCCATCGATCAGCTCGAGGTGCAGACTTCCACCCTCATCCCTACCAGCGAAAAGACCTCGCTCTTTCTTGCTGCCTCTGGAGGAACCACATTTCACGGAACGGCTAGCCAGTTTCAAGTCTTTTCGCTGGGTGGATCATTTCGCCTGGGCGCGTATCTGCCCAATGAGTTCGTGGGCAACCATTACGGTTACGCATCGTTCGGATTCCGCCGCGAGCTGTATCGTCTGCCGCAACTCGTTGGCAAGAAAGTTTACTGGGGTGGCTGGTATGAAGCGGGCTCGGCGTTCAATAATCCCGATTCACTGATCGTGCGGGGCAGCGCCAACGCTGGGTTCATCGCCGATACGATTGTCGGCCCCATCGCCATTTTCGGCAGCGTGAGTCCCACGGGACAGAGCCGGGTGAATTTTTCAGTCGGGAGACTCTTCTAGGCCTGTCTTCGCGCCCGGCTCTATGGCAAAATTTATATCGCAGAGAGGCCAATTGCGAATCGGAGGTGATGTCAAGTGTGCAGGAATATCAAAACCCTTTTCAATTTCGATCCCCCGGTGAATGACGAAGAAATTCGTGCGGCTTCGCTACAGTTCGTGCGAAAGATTACCGGCTTCAACAAACCCTCGAAGGCAAACGAAGCCTCGTTTCTGAGCGCAATCGATGAAATCGCTGGCGTCGCGGCCCGGCTTCTCCATTCCCTGGAAACCACCGCGCCGCCAAAGAATCGAGAAGAAGAAGCCGCGAAAGCGAAAGCTCGCGCCGCGGAACGATTCGGGGTCTGACGTGATGATTCGACGCCTGTCAGGGCTGCTCCTGCGGTACTCTTTCTCGGCGATAAACTCTCAGAACAGTGAATTCAACAACTTGTGCGGAATGGTTCAAGTGGCACAGGCATCTCGCGCCTGAGCAAAACCATCTAACTTGATAGATTAATAATGAAGAGGCTGGGGAGCCTGTCAGTTATGAGAAGCTGAATGAGTCTTCGAGCCGTACTCACGGTTGTGGTTCTGCTAACAGCCAGTCTGGCCTGGGCTGCGCCGAAGCCGGCGAAGAATCCGCAAAGCGTTCCGCCGTTCCCCGGCACGCTGGTGAACGCGCGTTTTGTTTACGTCACCAGCTATGACGGTGATCAGTTCAGTCCTAATCTGCTTCCCGAAGATCGCCAGGCGATCGCCACAGTTCAGGACGCGATGCAGAAGTGGGGAAAGTTCACGCTGGTGTATGAACCCTATCAGGCCGACATCGTGCTGATGGTCATGAGTCGTCCGTCAGAAGATGTGCTCGCAGTCTATGACGCGCACGGTTGGCCGCAGAGTCAGTACCGTTGGCGCATGATGGGCCGCAGCGGACTGCAAAAGGACGAAGCTCCGCTGGTTACAAATCTCGAGAAGGCATTTAACCTGGCCACAACGAAGTAGAAGCCGGCCACGGATCTGCACAGATTTTCACGGATACCTCTTAAGGATCCTAAGTCTCCTGATTTTTTGATCCGCGAAAACCCGTGAAATCCGTGGCCGGTTTTTCTAGCTCACGAAGCTCTTCACGAACTCCACCAGACTGCGCAGCGCGATTCCGGACGGACCCTTCGCAATCCAGGGTTTTTGATCTTCCATCCAGGCGGTGCCGGCAATGTCGAGATGGATCCACGGCGTGTCTTCCGCAAATTCTTTCAGGAACATGGCCGCGTTAATCGCCCCGCCCCAGCGTCCGCCGGAGTTGACGATGTCAGCGATGGTGGACTTGATGTTGTCTTTGTATTCGTCATCGAGCGGCAAACGCCACATCTTCTCGCCGGCTTGGTCGTTTGCCTTGTGGAAGCGCTCGTAAATGGCGTCATCATTCGCGAAGACTCCAGCATTCGCATAGCCCAGCGCAACCACGACAGCGCCTGTCAGCGTAGCCGCATCGACGAGATGCGTGCAGCCGAGTTGGCGCGCGTAGAACAGGCCGTCGGCCAGTACCAGTCGGCCTTCGGCGTCCGTATTGATAATTTCGATCGACTTTCCGGACATGGCAATCTGCACATCGCCCGGCTTCTGCGCTTTGCCGGACGGCATGTTTTCCGTCGCGCACACGATGCCGATGACTTTCACTTTCGGCTTCAGCAGCGCGATGGCGCGCATCGCGCCGATCATGGTCGCACCCCCGGCCATGTCGTATTTCATCTTCTCCATGCCGTCGGCGGGCTTGATCGAAATTCCCCCGGTGTCGAAGGTGATTCCTTTGCCCACTAGGCCTAAGACTGGCTTTGCCGGAGCGCCGGCTGGCTCGTAAGTCATCACGATCAGTGTGGGAGGTTCATCGGAACCTTGCGCGACGCTCCAGAACGCACCCATCTTTAATTCTTTAATCTTGTCGGCCCCGTAAACTTCGCACCTCAAGCCAACCTCCTGGCACATTTTCTTTGCCCGGTCGCCGAGAATGGTCGGTGTCATGCGATTGGAAGGCTCGTTCACCAAATCGCGCGTGAAATTTTGCGATTCGCCGATGATTTGCGCTTCGTGCGCAGCTTTTTCCAGGGCTGCGTGATCCGCGTTTCCGCTGGCGAGGATGGTGAGCGCATCAATTTTTTGATCTTTACGGTCGCTGCGGTAGTAGTCGGGATCGAAGTTGCCTACCAGCGCGCCCTCGACGATGGCTCGCACCGCTTCCTCTGCAGGAATGCTTGGTGGGGCAATGAAGGCGAAGCTGCGGATTCCGCGGCCTTTGAGAGTGCGCACCGCAGTTCCCGCGATGCGCCGCAGATCGTAGCTGGAAAACTTCTTGGCCGGGCCGCCGCTGATTAGCAACAGGCGCTTTGCCTTAAGTCCAGCAGGTTTGTGCAGCAAATTGACTTCGAATGGTTTGCCGCTCACTTCACCGCTCGCCAGCAGCTCGGCGGCCACGGCCTGCACGGCTGCATCGCTAGTGGCGAGTTTGAGTTGCGGTTTTTCTTTCTTGGCCGATTCGGACTGCTTACCGGAGGCAGCATCCTTTTCCGAGTGATCCAGCGCAATGGCGACGAGAGATTCGGTTTCGAGTTCAGCGGGAGTGGAGAATGAGAGTGTCGTTTTCATAGTCATTAATCGTTCTTGTGTGAACTCCCAGTATCGTCGGCGAGGCGGTGGAAGCGCAAGGGCGACCTCTTTGGTTGACTGGCACTTTGATTCAGCCGCAAGAAGCGGATAGTTCTCTCCATGTGCGAACCCTTACCGTCAACTCATGCATAAAACGATTGAACCGACCATTCTTTATTTCGGAACGCCTGTAGCGCTGATCAGCACAATAAATCCGGACGGCACGCCCAACCTTGCGCCAATGTCATCGGCGTGGTGGCTAGGCTGGAGCTGCATGCTAGGCCTCGGACAGATGGGCCAGACCTCCGACAATCTGATCCGCACTCGTGAGTGCGTGATCAACCTGCCCTCCGAAGATCTGGTGACCCACGTCGATCGCCTGGCACTCACCACCGGGAAGAACCCGGTGCCCGGTAAGAAGCGCGACTGGGGCTATCGCCATGAGCCGGATAAATTTGGCGTCGCCGGCCTTACTGCAGTGAAGTCGTTATGCGTGACGCCGCCGCGTGTGGCCGAGTGCCCGGTTCAGATGGAGGGCGTCGTGCACGAGTTCCGTCCATTCGGCAAGAATGTGAGCGCGAATATGTTCGAGGTGCATATCATGAAGCTTCACGTCGACGAAACGCTTCTCGCGGACGGCGGCCAGCGTCCGCATATCGATCCGCTGCGCTGGCGCCCACTGATCATGAGCTTCTGCCGCTTCTTCGGACTGAGCGGCGAAGTGTATCCCTCCCGCCTGGCAGAATCGAACTTCATGAAATTCGTGAGCCAGGGAACTACGGCGCCTTCCACAAGCTCGTCTGATCCGGAGTAGTGCGCCGGAGCGCGATGCCGTGGCGGGGTGACGCTGCCTGACTACCTGCGGTATGATTCCATCCCACAGCGAGGACAGGGGTTTTCATGAAGATCCGGTGGATGATTCTGTTTTTCCCCGTAGTGTCGGTGGTCGCAATTTCTCTGCTGGTGAAGGAACATGCCGCGAAAGCGGCTTCGCCGCAGACTGCCGCAGCCCCCGTGCCCACGGCTGCTGGTGTGGCTGCGGCCTTGAACAGCTCGGGGTCGCTCGCGATTCCAGATACCACGCTGGCCATCAATTCGCCAAAGCCCATGTCGGAGCGGGTGGTGCATTACGAGATTGACGCGAAGTATGACTCCGCGAAACATATCGTCGACGCAACCGAAGTACTCACCTATCGCAATTTGACGGGGCAAGCCCTGGACCACTTTCCGTTTCACCTTTACCAGAACGCATTTCAGCCGAACTCAACTTGGATTCGCGAAGCAAAAATAGCTGGCAGTCGGGACGTCAGCTACGAGAAGTGGGAGGCCAAGGAATATGGGTCGGAAGAGATTAAGAGCCTCGAAGTAGTGGGACAGGGCGATCTGACTTCGCAAGTGCAATACATTCAGCCCGACGACGGAAATAAAGACGATAAAACCGTGGTGGATGTGCATCTGCCCAAGGCAATTGCCCCGGGCAGCTACGTGCAGTTCAAGATTGCCTTCCAGACGAATTTTCCCGAGACTCAGGCGCGGTCGGGATGGAAGCACGATTTCGTGCTCGGCGGGCAATGGTTCCCGAAGGTTGGCGTGTTCTGGCACGGAGCCTGGAACTGCCACCAGTACCACGCCTTCACTGAATTCTTTGCCGACTTTGGGGTATACGACGTCAAACTGACGCTGCCGCAGTTCGAAGTAGTTGGGGCCAGCGGTGTGAAGGTCGGCGAAGCAAACAATGCCGACAACACCAAGACCGTCAGTTATCACGGTGACGACATTCACGATTTCGCTTGGACGGCGAGCCCGCGCTACAAGGTTAAGGAAGATGGCGTCTTTCAAGGGCAGATGGGGCCGGTGCAGATGCGAATCCTTATGCAGCCCGCGCACTGGAACCAGGTGGAGCGGCACGAAAAGATACTACGGGAATCGCTGGAACACTTTGAGAGTTGGTACGGGCCATATCCTTATAAGACGATCACCCTGGTCGATCCCGAGAGCGAGGAAGCCGGGGGGATGGAATATCCGACCTTCATTACGGGCGACACAAGTTGGTTCATGCCCGAGGGGCTCTACCTGCCGGAGATCGTGATCGAGCATGAGTTCGGGCACCAATATTGGTACGGCATGGTGGCCACTAACGAATTCGAGGATGCCTGGATGGACGAGGGCATCAACAGCTATACGGAAGTGAAGGTTCTGGATTCGATCCTCGGTAAGAAGACCTCCATTATGAATCTTGGCGGCATTACCGTGGGTGAGCGGGAAGAGCAACGGCTGGGCTACATCGCTGTGGCCGATCTCGATCCGATCGCGGAAAAGGCCTACGACTACTACAGCTTCAGCTCGTACGGCGGAATTACTTATGGCAAGACGGCGAGCGTGCTGCTGACGCTCGAAAGCATCGTCGGCGAAGACACCATGGCGAAGGCGATGCGCACCTACTTCATGAAGTACCGCTTCACCCACCCCACCAAGGCAGACTTCCTGAATACGATCCAGGAGGTTTCGGGCAAAGATTTGAAATGGTATTTCGATCAGGCCATCTACGGTTCGCCGGTGATGGATTACAAAGTGTTGCGGGTGGAGTCTTATCCCGTGAACTGGTACGAAAAGAAGGGAAGCGCCTTCGAGAAAGAGGACAAGAATACTGTCTATCGCTCTTACGTCTGGCTGCAGCGCAAGGACGATTTCGTTATGCCAGTGGACGTGGAAATTAAATTCGACAACGGCGAGAAAGTTCGCGAGCACTGGGATGGCGTGAGCCGCTGGACCAAGTTTATGTACGAGAAGAAAGCCAAGGTGGAGTCGGCGGAGATTGATCCGGACCACAAGATCCAGATCGATCGCAACGACTTCAATAACAGCTACAAGGTAGAAGCCAATCCGAAACCGGCGCGAAAATTGGAAAATTACTGGATGTTTCTTACACAGTGGGTAGCACAGGCGTTGGCGTGGTGGGCGGTTTAGGCTAGATCGAGGACGCGATTTCATGAACGAAAACGAAAGTCTGCTAAGCAGCGGCTGGGGCAGGGTAACGCGCAATAAGCGCTATATCTTCTGGTTCTATGTTCTGAACGTGCTTCTGGCGTGGTTCGGCGCGGGAGCATTCAATAATCAGGTCCACCAGATCCTGGATCACAGCCTGCAGGCGGATCGACTGGTGAACGGTTTTGATCTAGGCGTACTCATGGAGATGTTTTCGCGGCCAGAGTTCGGTCCGAAGATAGCCTCGGCGGCGCCTGCGATGCATTTCGCATTCTTCTTTCTACTGATGACAGCGCTCTTCTTGCCCGGAGTGCTGCAGGGCTATGCCTCGACATATCGTTTGCCGCGAGAGGACTTTTTTCGCGCCTGTGGGCGGAACTTGTGGCGCTTTATACGGCTCATGATTGTGGCGGGCATCGTGATGGGAGCGGTAGCCGCTGCGCTCTTCGGACTGCATGGCGTGCTGGAGAGAAAGGCCGCGGAGAGCACGAACGAATTACTTCTTCCGGAAGTACGGCTTGCTGGCCTGGCGGTGATCTTTCTCGTAATGACGGCGCTGCGTATTTGGTTTGATCTGGCGCAGACTGACGTGGTCCTCAGCGATCAGCGGGCGGTGCGGAAATCGATTGGCTCGGGCTTCCGGCATATGTGGCGGAATCTGGGCCGGCTGCTTGGAAGTTATGTTGTCACCGCGATCGTAGCCGCGGTCATATTGGTGGCAGGGCTCTGGGTGTGGATGAGGTTTGTGCCTCCGGACAACATTGTCGGGGCGGTTGTCGTGAGCCAGTTGATTTTGCTCTTCCTTCTGATTCCGCGCTTCTGGCAGCGAGGCGTTGCGGTGACCTATTACTTGCACAATATGGTGGAACCGATTGCGGTCCAACCTTTCACGCCGGCTCCGGTGGCTACACTTACCCCAACTCCTGTGATCCCGAGCACACCGCCGGAGACCCAAGGGGCGTAGCATCCCGGCAGAGAGATCTGCCGCTTGTGCGGTTTTGATCCACTCAATATTCAGAGTAGGGTAAGAGCCGCCATGCCCCGCACGATTGTCGAGCCTTTTCGCATCAAGAGCGTCGAGCCCATTCACTGGACCACCCGCCCGCAGCGCGAGCAATTGCTGCGCGCCGCGTCCTACAACTTGTTTCTGCTTCCCGCCGACGACGTTCTCATCGATCTCCTCACCGACTCCGGAACCGGTGCCATGTCCACGCATCAGTGGGCTGCGATCATGGAAGGCGACGAGAGCTACGCCGGCAGCCGAAGCTTTGATCGGTTTCGCGATTCGGTGCAGGATATCTTTGGCTACAAGCACGTAATTCCTACCCATCAGGGACGCGCCGCCGAGCGCATTCTGTTCAGCGTGATGTGCAAGAAAGGCGATGTTGTCCCCAACAACACGCATTTCGATACCACTCGCGCCAATGTGGAATTCGTTGGTGCCGAAGCTCGAGACCTGGTGATCGCGGACGGGCGCCAGCCGGGCCTGAAGCATCCCTTCAAAGGCAACATGGACGTTGAGGCGCTCGAACGCTTGATCCAAAATGTCGGACGCGAGCACGTTCCGCTCGTCATGCTGACGGTGACCAACAACTCCGGGGGCGGACAGCCGGTCTCGATGGAGAACGTGAAAGCGGTCAGCGCGATTTGCCGGAAGCACGGCATCCCGCTCTACTTCGACGCTTGCCGCTTCGCCGAGAATGCTTACTTCATCAAGACGCGTGAGCGCGGCTACGAATCGAAGACGCCGAAAGAGATTGCGCAGGAAATGTTTGGCTATGGCGACGGCTGCACCATGTCGGCCAAGAAAGATGGTATGGCCAACATCGGCGGATTCCTGTGTACGAACGACGACATGCTCGCGCAGCAGGAGAAGAATCTGCTGATCCTGACCGAGGGCTATCCGACTTACGGCGGTCTCGCGGGGCGAGACCTCGAGGCCATTGCAGTCGGCGTGCAGGAAGCTCTTCACGAAGACTACCTCGAATACCGCATCGCTTCCACTGCTTATCTCGGCAACCATATCGCCGAGCATGGTGTGCCGATTGTGCAGCCGCCCGGGGGCCACGCCATCTACATCGATTCGCGCGCTTTCCTGCCGCACGTTCCGCCGGATCGTTTTCCTGGTGTTGCGCTGGCCAACGAACTCTACCTCGAAGGCGGAATCCGCTCGGTCGAGATTGGCACATTGATGTTCGGAGCTGCAGCGACGATGGACCTGGTTCGTCTAGCCATTCCGCGTCGCGTCTACACGCAGAGCCATATCGACTACGTTGTGGAAGTGATCCTTGCCGTCCGGGCGAAGCGCGATCAGATACAGGGAATGAAGCTGAGCTACGAGGCGCCGTTCTTGCGCCACTTCACGGCGCGGCTGGAACCGGTGGCTGCGGCGGTGCCTGCGCGGCGCTGATACTTCGCGCATCTTTTCTGACTAAAGCAAAATGATCTAAAGCAAAATGATCGTGATTCCGCGATTGCAGCGGCCGAGGTCGGAGTCGCTCTTGAGTTCCGTTTGTGATCGCAGGAGTTTCCACGACACTTCGTCTGATTTTGTCCAGTTCTCCCCGAAGATGCAGCCGCGGATCTGCCCGTTCTCCGCCATCTCCATCAACCGCTTTTGTACGGCGATGCGAATGTCGCCGCCAGCTCCAGTCGATCCGTAGCCGTGAATCACCTTCAGGACCTTCAGCTTGCTTTGGCGGGCGAGCGCGAGTTCGCGGTCCATTCTATGCAAAGCCTCGTGGACCTGCGGCATGTCGGACTTGAGGTCTACGGTTTTGATGGTGGCCTCGGGAACGGTGAGGAAAATCCAGAATAAGAAACTTGAAGGCCGCTCGGTTAAAGTATCCGGAATCAGCGAGTTACGGTTGTGGGACTGCCGCTGGTCTGGCTAAAATACTGGAAACAAACGATTTGCCCGCAAAATATTACAAGTAAACAACTTAGCGTAAGTGGACTCCTACAACTGCCTTAGAATCAGCGGGCGGTTCGTAGAATATTGTATTCGCTGGAGTTGTCTTAATGCTATTCCGATGTCAAAGAGTTAATGCGTAAAGAGAATTGTCGCAGTATGGAGAATCGAAGTCAAGGGAATTCGTGGCCACAAGCATCAGGCATTGTCCAATTTCGTCAAGATTGGTCCGAGCACGTAGGCGACGACCATCCCGACCGCGTAGATAACTGCTGAAATCCATAGGAGAATTCTGCTGAGCTTGCTTGCTTCCGCACAAGCTGAAGGCTCGTCTGCGTTACATTGCTCAGCGCGAATACGGGGAGCAATGTAGTAGGTGTTGACGAAGCTTAGCGCAATCAGAGTACCGGATACAGCGAAGGTCCACTGCTTGTGCCGTGAAAGAGTGACCAGCCAGGGCATGAACGAGAGCATCGACGCGACCGACGCACCCAAGCCGAAGAGCACAAGCAGCGATGGGAGCGCACAGCAAAGGAGAGTGCTGAGCGATGTGAAGAGAGAGAAATAGTTGAGCACGGCTGATCGCTTGCCCGTTGTTGTGGCAGCATTCATTGTGATTGTTCTTCCTTCATTGATTGATAACGAATGGAGTCGGGGGGCTTGCCTTTCACTCCCTCGAGAATCGTGCCGTCTACCACAATAGTTTTGCCGACCAGCGAGACCGCACCTGCCACCGAAAGGGACGCTGGCTCTAGTTGCAGCAGTTCGTTGGAACCCGAAACACGCAGGGTCGCCTTGCCACCCGTGGTGACCACCGTGCCAGCGATAGTTGCCGTCGAATCCTTCATCGTGAATCCGTTCCTTGTGATGGCTTCATTCAATTGCTTGAGCGTAGCCGTGTTGCCCGGTTTCATCTTTACGACCGCCAGCCCTTTTTCGAGGCTGACATCAACCGAGTCCACACCCGATATCGATTTCAATGACACGCGCACGGCGTGTGCACAGACTTCTCAATCCATGCCGAAAATCTTGATGTCAATGGACTTGATTTCAGCCAAGGCAGACGAAACGAGTATCAAGAACGACGCGAACAAAGTAGACAGTTTTCTCATGGAGCCTCCTAGTGTGAGTGTCCGTGCTGAAAGAGCAGATAGCTGAGATTCACCGCGAAGCGAACATGTTCCTTGGGGAACGCGGACCCGACGTTTTGATAGACCGGGAACTGCGCGCCAAAGCTGACGGTGTAGTTGTGAAAAATTCCGAGTGCCGTCGGCCCAACGAAAACCTGGTGAGCCTGGGTGTTTGCGACGGGAACGCTCGCTTGCAGGAATCGGTTGGAACGTTCGCCGACTAACTCACCAAACACTCTCCAGTCCCATTTGTCGGGAGGTCTGCGCCATTGGAGTGGGCGATAGCCGTAGACCAGACTGTAGTCGAATACGTCGGGACATTTGTCTCCATTGCGCTCGTAGAACTTCGTGTAGGTGCTGCCAAGCCAAATGTAATTGCTGCGCGATGCCATGCCTGTGACCGCGCCGAACATGGTGCCGGGAGCGTTTGTGGTGTGAGCGATTCCTTTGAACCCTGACTGCGGGCCGGGGACAGCGAGACCAGCGAAGGCTGTGCTTTCAAACCGAGTGCCAACCTTGGTTGCCCTGTGCTGGAAGCGCCACGCAACCGTAGTGTCAAAATCGTCGCCTGGCTGGATTCTGGTCGGCGGAAGGGTCGTATTTCCGACAACGGCGGGCAGTGTGAAAGAGAGGGTCAGGTGCGGCGTGAAGCCGTACCCGACCAACTCTCGCACCGATGCTTGCGAACCGAGACTCGTGTTCCGACCGAATATTCCTTCGTCGAAAGTCCACTCCCCCTGGGAATTTGTGGGTGTTGCGAGCCCGAAAACCGGACCGTGGGCGGACGCGACTGCAAATAGCGGGAATCCAAGAACGATGAACAGTACTGCACGTCTCATATTTTCCTCCGCGATGCGCTGACACACGCAGGCACTGCCTCGTGTGCGAAAGCAACAACGCGAAGTTTCAGATTCTGAGGATTGAGTGCAGGCCGGGCGGAGCAGGCGGCGGCAGACCGAGACCTGCTTGTATTGCTTCAGCGTCGGCTAATGAAGGGACTGGAGCTGTGACAATCTCGGCGACGACCGCGACGGAGGGGTGAAACGGCGCAATCGGCTGGACCGACGCAACGGGCTGTGGGGTACTTGCGATGGTCTTGCAGCAAGGGTGCTGCCCGATTCCCATTTGGCAGTCCCCCGCCATCTTCTTGCAGCACGCCATCTCCGCAGCTGTCATTTGCGGATTTGGCAGGCACGCAAGTGCGGGGATCGCCAGCCACAGGGCAAGCAAAACCAACACTATGACCGAGCGACATCGCGCCATCACTCGATGCTACCCCCATCCTGTCTATTGCGGCAAGTGGCTCGCGACGAAGACACCCGTCAAGCGCGCTGAGGCGCGGGCGTTTTTTTTGATCGCTTACGGCACGACTAGAAGTCGTGCCCTTCCCGATCCCAGGCGGGTGGCCTGCTTCTGTGGCGGGCACTTAAACCTGGGTGCCCCATTTCTCGGAGAGGCGGGACTGGTCCGGATCAACGACTGGACCTGGTGGGAAGAGAAGATTCGGAGGAGTGCCGGTTGAGAATCGGGAGGGTGCCGGCGTGAAGCCCCACTTCTCGCAAAGAACGCGAGAAATGGGGCACCCGTGCTGCTTAGGTTTTCCGGCTGCGACTGATGGCTTCTCTGGCTTCTTTGTCGGCGGATTTGCTACTGTCCCATGCCGGTGAGCCGGGCTGCGTCTTGCATCATCTCCAGTCTTCGCTGCTGCTGGTCCATCATGTCCTGCATGTGGGCCAGGCGTTCCGTCTGGATCGACTGATAGCGGTTCACTGGGGTATCGTACTGTGCCGTGCCGACGGCCGCATGCATCTCCTGATTTACGCGGTTGATGCGCGCCTGTAGATCGGCAATGCGTGCTTCCTGATTCTGGATACGTGCTCTCCACTGCTCGCCGGCGCGCTGTTCGGCCAGCAGATGCTGATTCGCGCGCTGCTCGGAATAGCTATCTGCGGACCTCTTCACGCCGGATACCGTGGTCATCGGTTCCAAGGACTCCGGGACTCCCGGCGGGTCCGAAGGAAGATCCTGATTCGTAATCACTTTGGGCAGCGTCCCGGCGGCTTCATGTGCCTGCAGCTTCGCATGGTTCGCGCGGGCCACGTCGCCCAGCGAATCCCCGGACTGGGACTGCGCTAGTGCGGCTCCACTCAGGAATAGTGCGACAAACAAAACCCGCCAAATCACTCGCTGCATAAGCCCTCCCGGAACCGTTCTGCCAAGATCGTCCTGCCCAAAACCGTCCTGACAAAGATCGCTCTCTATAAGGAGAACCCAGCCCGGCGCATCCTGTCGCGTCCCAAAGGTGTAATCCGCGCCAAACGAAAGGTACCAGCCTCAAGTGACCAAAGGCACAACCATCCATGCCCTCGCGGGTGGCCCGTGTTTTCAGGTCGCAGGAAGAGGACCACTCATTTGGCCATCCATACTGCGATGTCGCGGACAGCAGTGTCTTCGATACCAAAAAAACCATGATCCGAAAGCGCGTCACAATTGCCAGTCAAGGCAGTGAGGCCGCCGGACGGAACTCGCTCGGCGCCCTTTCTTGGCGACTGCTTCAACGCCTTAAGTACAGGAGGCTGACCCGCGATGCGGGCAATACTGCAGGTGCTGCCGGCGTCATTGATCAGGAGCACGGGCACGGTGATGTTTGCGAGGTTCGCCATGAGCAGAGAATCGGGATCATTCGAATCGTTGACAGATGCAGCGAAAACCAGGCCGTCCGGTCCACCTTGCGCCGGACTATAGGAGCCTGCAACGAAGGCTCCGCCGGTTCCCCGACTCGTACCCACTATCCAAACTGGTAGCCCAGGCACTTCCGAACGCGCCCACGAGATGACCTCCAGGATGTCGGAAACGTGGGCGGCGCTACCTTCCTGGCCGGCTAGACCTTCGGGGAGCAGGTAAAAATCGGTGGCGGCATCGAGGGTGATGGTATCGAGGTTGTGGCCCGCGAACAGGGAACGACTGCGCACCACGAAGTTATGGGAATTCACGTCCAGCATTCCATCCCCGGCACCGGTAGGAGCAAGTTGGATGAGTCCGGCGCCGCCGGGAAGCAGGATCACGATTGCCGTCGGGGCCGGGGTTACAGTCACGATGAAGCTCTCGCTCAAAACCGCAGGCGGAGGATTTGACACCGGCGTGCGCGACAGTGGGAGCGTCTGCACCACATCCTGGGCCAACGCGGTTGCCCCGAACAGAAGGATAGCGGCTAGTAAGGTGAGCGTAGCCGGCCAGATCCAAGCCGGCCTTTTGCAATTTGAAAACAGGCCTATCATGTCGAACCTCCGCAGGACGAATGGCTACGTCCGATGTAAGGGTTGATTCCGTCGCCTCAGGGAGGGTGTGCGTCAACGGCAGGAACGGCTCTTCGGAGAGGCGAGACTCTTATCGGGGCGAGATGCTATGCGGATTGCACGTGTAATGTCAGTGACTCTGGTCACGTCGTGTCTTGGCACCCATTTACATCCAAAGTCGCAGGCTCGGGTGAGTTGCCCTACATTAATTCTTAGGTCTTCCGGCTGCGGCTGATGGCGTCTCGGGCTTCTTTGTCGGCGGTGCGGCGGCGTTCGGTTTCGCGTTTGTCCCAGAGCTGTTTGCCTTTGGCCAGGGCTAGTTCGACCTTTACTTTGCCGTTCTTGAAGTACATGCGGACGGGGATCAGGGTCAGTCCTTTTTGCTGGGTCTTGCCGATCAGCTTGCGGATTTCTTCTTTGTGCATGAGCAGCTTGCGGGTGCGCAGGGGAGCGTGGTTGTGAATGTTGCCATGCTCGTAGGGGCCGATGTGAGCGTTGAGTAGCCAGAGTTCGCCATCTTTCACTAAACCATAAGAATCCTTGAGGTTGGCGAGGCCGCCGCGAACCGATTTGGCCTCGGTTCCGGTAAGAACCAGGCCACACTCAAATTTTTCCAGCAAGAAATAGTTATGAGAAGCGATCCTATTAACGGCGGCATTGCGCTCGCCGGAGGCGGTGGGATCGCGGCGGGGAGACTTTTCGGGGCTGGGCTTGGTCTGGTGTGTGGACTGGCGGGGCATAAAGTTGCGACTTCGGCTTTATCTTAGCAGTAAATGACGCGGGCTTCGGCCATCGGGCTTCAGCACAAACCTTTCGTAGCGATCGTGAAACGCTGGTTTGCGAAGCCCGGTCCGCCGAAGCCCGGAGACTGAAGGCAAAGCCTCCGTTCCCCCACTGGGACTAAGACCAAAGAGTGTAACTGCCGCGTGTGCAATCGGATAGGGAGTCAGGAAGGCCGATGCTATAATCGCAGCAAAAGTAGTGCTTGGATTCGTCACATTAGGTCCAAATTACCGGCCCTAGGTGCAGTATTCTGCTTGTCCGGCGAAGACTTCCGGCAAAGATTTTTAGACGAGGACTGACGAATGAGACGTCTGATGCCTGCGGCGGTTGCGCTGCTGGTTCTGGTTGCCATCCTGCCCGCTATCGCCGACAAAGCTAAGACGCTTTACGACAAAGGACAGGACGCCGAGGCGCGCCAAAATTATGAAGCCGCCTACAATCTTTATAAGCAGGCCTATGACCTAAAGCCCAAGGATTTGCGCTACCGGTCGGGCTTTGAGCGAATGCGCTCCAAAGCGGCCATGACTATCGTCCATCAAGGGGTAATATTACGGGACGAACAGGGTAAGCCGGAGGAGGCGCTGGCGTTGTTTCAAAAGGCGGCGCAGATTGATCCCTCGCTGTTTAGCGCGCAACAGGAGTTGAAGCGCACGCTGCAGATGATTAATGATGCCCGCAATCCTCCGCCGCAGGCCGCTGGACCTCCCAGCAATCTGGAAAAAAAGATCAGGGAAGCGAGCGGTCCCATAGAGCTGGCGCCCATCTCAGTGGTTCCCATCACCGTAAAACTTACCGAGGATTCCAAGGTTATTTATCAGACGATTGGGCAATTGGCCGGGGTCAACGTGCTGTTCGATCCGGACTATACTTCGCGGCGAATTAAGGTCGAGCTGAACGGAGTAACGTTGGAAGACGCGCTACAGATTACGGCGCTGGAATCGAAGACCTTCTGGCGTCCGGTGACCTTGAATACGATTTTTGTGGCGCAGGACAATCCTGCCAAGCGCAAAGAGCTGGAGCAGAGCGTCCTGAAGACGTTCTACTTGCAGAATCTTTCGCAACCCACCGAGTTGCAGGATGTGGTGAATGCGATTCGCGCCGTGCTGGATGTGCAGCGCGTGCAACAGTTGCTCTCGCAGAATGCGCTGGTGGTGCGGGGCACGCCGGACCAGATCGCGCTGGCCGAAAAGTTGGTGGACGATCTGGACAAGTCGCGTCCGGAGGTGATCGTCGACATCGCAGTCTTGCAGATCAGCAAGGATAAATCGCGCACCCTGGGATTGAGTCCGCCGTCCAGCGCGACCGTTACCCTGCAGAGCAATATCAATACCACCACTCCGACGACCACCACTACCACCACTACTACGTCCAGCACGGGTAGCACCGGCCTCGAGCTCAATACTCTGGGCAGCCTGAACGCCACCGATTTTCAAGTGTCGATTGGCTCGGCGAACCTCTCGGCCGTCATGAGCGACAGCGATACGAAGATGCTGCAGAATCCGCAGGTTCGCGCCCTGGATAACCAGAAGGCGACGCTCAAGATCGGCGAACGCGTGCCGGTGGCCACGGGATCGTTCCAGCCGGGAATCGGAGGCGTCGGCATCAATCCTCTGGTGAATACTCAGTTTCAATATCTCGACGTGGGCGTGAACATTGACGTTACGCCCCATGTGCACGCGGACCGCGAGGTGACGCTGAAGATCACCATGGAAATTTCTTCGGTGGTGGGTCAGTCGAGCATTGGCGGTATCAGCCAGCCCATCATCGGACAGAAAAAGGTTGAGCACGAAATACGCTTGCGGGACGGCGAATCGAGCTTGATTGGCGGCATCTTTGACGACTCGCAGACCAAGTCTCTGGCCGGCATTCCGGGCTTGGCGCAGATTCCGATCCTGAGATACCTGTTTGGACAGGTGACGCAAGACCATTCACAGGATGAGACCGTCTTCGCTATTACTCCGCACATCATTCGCGGAACCAGCCTCAGCGAGTTGAATCAGCGGGCGATCGACATTGGGACGGCGAATTCGATTGAACTGCGACATATCAGCCGCCCTGCCGCGCAGGCACCAACTCCGGGCGCTCCGGCAGGGCAGCCTTCCGGCGGCCAGCCGCCAGCGGGTCAATCTGCGATCCAACCATCCGGCCCAGGTGCGAATCCGGGTGGGCAGGGAAGTGCGAACTTCTTGTTTGATCCGGGTCAGATCACCGTGGCGAAAGGGAATACGTTCGTGGTGAATCTGCTGATCTCGGGTGCGCAAAATGTTTATTCCGTCCCCGTGCAGTTGAACTACGATCCGGCGAAGCTGCAGATGGTGAACATCTCGAATGGAGGGTTTCTCTCTCAGGATGGGCAAGCTGTTGCCTTGGTCCATCGCGAAGATGAAACCACCGGAACCCTGCAGATCACCGCTACACGGCCGCCCGGCGCAGGTGGAGTTTCAGGACAGGGCGCCGTAGTCACGATGACATTCCAGGCCAAGGCCAGCGGCCAAACTCCACTGACCATCACCCGGGGCGGGGCGCGGGATCCCGGCCAGCAGGCCATCACGGTGAACGGCGCGCAGGCGTCGATCACGGTGCAGTAGGAAATGGTGCAGTAGGAAGATGATGCGACGCAGATTCCATCAGAGGCAGGGCGGAAAGCCGGTACGGGGTTTTTCCCTGCTGGAACTGATTATTGCGACCACCATTTTGTTGATTCTCTCGACGATGGCGGTGCCGATGGCGCGGCTCAGCATCAAGCGGGAGAAAGAGCGCCGCTTGCGAGCCGATTTGTGGGAGATGCGTGACGCCATCGACCGCTATAAGCTGGATGCCGATCGCCAGGCTTTTCAGATCAAGGTGGATAGTCAAGGTTATCCTCCCGACATGGATACTCTGGTAAAGGGCGTGGACGTGCAGGGCAAGAAGGTCCGATATCTGCGCAAAATTCCAATCGATCCTATGACGGGCACTACCGAGTGGGGACTTCGTTCGATGCAGGACGATCCGGACTCCGACTCCTGGGGTGGGCAAAGCGTATTCGACGTCTACACCAAGTCGCAAGACGAAGCACTCGACGGCACCAAGTATAAGGACTGGTAAATGGCAGGCAGGCTCAAAATGCGCCGCAGCCGGGGCTTCACGCTGCTGGAGATGATGATCGTGATCAGCATCATTTTGATCCTGATGTCGATTGCGCTGCCCATCTATAACCAGTCCGTGCTGCGTTCGCGGGAGGCCGTGCTGCGGCAGGATTTGTTCGAGCTGCGCTCTTTGATTTCCCAGTACACACTGGATAAGCAAAAGGCGCCCCAGTCCCTCGATGACCTGGTAACCGGAGGTTACATCAAAACCCTTCCCAAGGATCCGACGACGAACGAGGCGAACTGGGAAGTGGTGCAGGAAGATATCCTTCTGGCTGTGGACCAGCAAGATCCCGGCATCAGCGACGTACATTCGGCGTCGAACCAAACCGGCACCGACGGCACAGCTTACAGCAGTTGGTAGCGTTGTTCCACGGCGTAGTTCCATACCTAGCCGAGGACAGAATCTTCTGTTTGAGTTAAGCGGCCTCTCTCGCATTGCACGCGTTTCGCGCAGGCACTAACATCTAGGTATGCCCGTTGAAACGGAAGCCACTCAGGCCCCTACCTCGATTCGCGCGCCGCGCGGAAATCAGATCACTTGCAAAGGCTGGCAGCAGGAAGCTGCCATGCGCATGCTGATGAACAACCTCGATGCTGATGTCGCCGAGCGTCCTCAGGACCTTGTCGTCTACGGCGGAACGGGGCGGGCAGCACGGAGTTGGGAGGCGTACCACGCCATCGTCGCGTCCCTGAAAGCCCTCGGGAACGACGAGACTCTGCTGGTGCAATCGGGCAAACCCGTGGGTGTGTTCAAGACGCACGATCATGCGCCGCGCGTGCTCATTGCCAATTCGAATCTGGTCGGCCATTGGTCGAACTGGGAGAAGTTTAACGAACTCGAGCGTGCCGGGCTGATGATGTATGGCCAGATGACGGCAGGTTCGTGGATTTATATTGGCTCGCAGGGCATTGTGCAGGGAACGTTCGAAACATTTTCTGCCGCTGGGGATAAACATTTTGGCGGAGATCTGGCAGGCAAGCTAATTGTGAGCGGCGGAATGGGCGGCATGGGTGGAGCTCAGCCTCTGGCAGCAACTATGACTGGCGCGGCGTTTCTTGGAATTGATGTCGATCCCGAACGCATCAAGAAGCGGCTGAAGACCGGCTATTGCGACTTCATGGTCACGACGCTCGATGAAGCCCTTCGCATTTTAAAGAACGCCGTGCGCAAGAAAGAAAATGTGTCGGTTGGATTGGTAGGGAATTGCGCGGACGTGATTCCGGAGTTGGCCGAACGGGGCGTGGTGCCAGACATTCTTACGGATCAGACTTCGGCGCACGATCCGCTGAATGGATATGTGCCGAATGGAATGAGCCTGGAGGAAGCGATTGAGTTGCGGAAGCGTGATCCCAATGCCTACCAAGAAAAATCGCTCGACGCGATGGCGCAGCACGTGGAAGGCATGCTGCGGCTGCAGAAGATGGGATCGGTCACGTTTGACTACGGCAATAATATCCGCACGTTTGCTTTCCAACGCGGGGTGAAGAATGCTTACGATTTTCCCGGATTCGTGCCTGCATACATTCGCCCGCTGTTTTGCGAGGGACGGGGGCCGTTCCGCTGGGTGGCGTTATCCGGTGAGCCTTCGGACATCCACGTGACCGACAATTTGGTTCTGGAGTTGTTTCCGGAGAACCGCATCCTGCGGCGCTGGATTGATCTGGCCCGCAAGCGCATCAAGTTCCAGGGTCTGCCGGCGCGCATTTGCTGGTTGGGGTACGGCGAGCGCGCGGAGTTCGGCCTTGCGATGAACGGCCTGGTGAAAAAGGGAAAGATCAAAGCGCCGATCGTCATTGGGCGCGATCATCTCGATTGCGGCTCAGTGGCGTCTCCGTTCCGCGAAACTGAGAGCATGAAAGACGGCTCGGACGCGGTTGCGGACTGGCCTCTGCTGAATGCACTTTTGAACACGGCCGCGGGCGCGTCATGGGTATCAATTCACAACGGCGGCGGCGTGGGCATCGGCTACTCGCTGCATGCCGGGCAGGTCACGGTTGCCGACGGAACGGACGCGATGGCCAAGCGCATCGAGCGCGTGCTGACGACGGATCCGGGGATGGGCGTGATCCGCCACGTGGATGCGGGATACGACGAGGCGAAGGAATTCGCGAAGAAGACAGGAGTGAAGATACCGATGGGGAAGTAGACCCGTTTGTTCGCATCATTTGTCTGGCGACTGGCCTGCTAAACTGTTCGCTGCTTGAAACCAAAAAGAAAGTTCGACGCCGACTCCGCACAGGCTCTGCTTCTCACCAATGTTGGCCAACTGCTGACATTGCAGTCCGGCTCTGGCAAGCCGGGTCCACGGCGCGGTTCTGACCTGAAAGAACTCGGCATCATTAAGGATGCCGCTGTACTCTGCCTCGGCGGAAAAATCGTCTCGGTCGGCACGACGAAAGACGCCTTGCGCGATCCCTGGCTGAAGAAAAACCACAAAAAGGTTCTCGAGATCGATTGCTCCAACAAAGTTGTACTTCCCGGATTTGTAGATTCCCACACCCATCCGGTTTTTGTCAGCCCGCGGCTGGTGGATTTTGAGAAGCGCATCGATGGCGCTTCCTACGAAGAAATCGCAGCGGCTGGAGGCGGGATCCGGTCGAGTTTGGAAGGTGTCCGCGAAGCAGGGAAGCACGTTCTCGCGGAGAAAGTTCTGGCTGTGTTGCGCGACATGGCGGCGCACGGTACCACGACGGTTGAGGCCAAGTCAGGCTATGGGCTGACGGTTGAGTCTGAATTGAAGTCGCTGGAGGCGATTCGCGATGCTTCCACGCACTGGCAGGGAACGGTTGTGGCAACTCTGCTGGGTGCCCACGTCGTCCCAAAAGAATTTCAAGGCCGCTCAGAAAGATATGTTGAGCTCATCTGCAAGGAGATGATTCCGAGGTCAGCGAAGCGGAAGCTTGCCCAATTTGTTGATGTCTTCTGTGACAAGGGCGCTTTTACAGCGGCCGAAACGATCCAGATTTTCGAAGCCGCGAAACACTGCGGTCTCAGCGTTCGAGCCCACGTAGGCCAGCTCTCGGAAACAGTTCTGCAACCGCTGTTGAGATTCGATCCGGCGTCGTTCGATCATATGGACTACGTGAGCGACGATGACATTCTTGCATTGGCGAAACGCGACACCGTCGCCACTCTGGTGCCGGGAGCGAATTATTTTCTCGGGCTCAAGGAATATCCCAGGGCACGCAAGTTGATTGAGGCCGGCGTGCCGGTAGCTCTGGCAACTGATTACAACCCGGGCACGTCACCCACTTTGAGCATGCCGATGGCAATGTCGCTGGCGTGCACGCACATGAAGATGTCGCCAGCAGAGGCTATCGCCGCGGCCACCATCAACGGGGCGTGGGCGTTGCGTGTGGCGGAGCGGAAAGGCTCGATCGAACCGGGGAAGGATGCGGATTTAGCCGTTTTTGCAGTCGAAGACTATCGCGAGATTCCTTACTGGTTCGGGGCGAATCGGTGCTCAACGACGGTGATGAACGAAACGGCGGTCTGGCGGCGCTGAGCTCTTGTGGAGAATTTCTCGTAAGAAATTATCGGGAAGATACTTGCGTCCTGCCGCAGCGCAGGGCCTGTCCAGTCTCTTTGATTTCCAGTTAAACGACTTGAAGTAAATCATCTCCCGAGACCGGTGAAATGTATTTTTACTCGTCCGTGGAGCTTGAGCGTACGCCGAGCTTTGCTATAATCAACACGTTCCACATACGTTCGGCGTCGAAGCTGCTTCTCGGTTAGCATTTCCCGCGACCCTCAGCGTGAAGCGAACGATCCTCGTAGCCTGCGGCGGATGAGCAGGTCTCGACACGTGGCCAGGTAGCTCAGGTGGTAGAGCGCAGCCCTGAAAAGGCTGGCGTCGGCGGTTCAACTCCGTCCCTGGCCACCATTAAAATACCAGCGTAAACACTGCTTTCCGCAACAACCCGACCACGACCCGTGCAATCTCACAAATATAGCTCCATCCACGAGCGGCGGTGAAAACCTGAACTGCGCCTCGGCCAACGCGCAAAACCAACTCACCACCTGTTTCGCTTATGACGCAGCCGGAAACTTGATCCAGAGCGGCCGCCGATTCCAATGCCTGCCGTTTGCGTTTTGCAGCCCGCCAGGACGCGGAGCGGGTAAAGGGCCAGGATAGGCGCTCCCTTTCTCTGGGCGTTGAGGGCCGGAGAATTTTCCATTAGCGGCGGGTTTGGTGGATGCCGATCCGTTGCTGATTCCGGGGTGTCATGGGCCGCCGATCCGTGCCCTGATCCGGGGTCTGATTAGCCGTGCTTTCCGGGTCCGATTGCTGACCGGGGAGCGTGGCGATTCCGATGCAGTGGGGGTGAGGTTCTTGCCCTCCCGGAGGACAGTTTAGGGGTTGAGGGTTTTTGCGCTGCCTACGGCATCGGGTTTACGCATGACACTGCACCCCTGAAAGGGTGCTGCAGAGCAACTTCCGGTTAACGTGCGCGAACTTGTTGAAAGCAGAGCAGCTAAGGAAAAAAGCCCGCCGTCAGGGTGCTGTCGAGCAACCTGAAGTTAACGCAGGCGAACTTGTTGATTCTTAAGCGCGGCTGCTAGTCTCGGCTGTGATGGCGAGAGAGGAAGCCGGGACATGGCGAAGCCGCCGCTGCGCACAAAATCCATCGGTTTCAAAGTCAGCGAGGAAGAGTACGCGCGACGGTGAAGAAGTAAGTTGCGAAGAAGCCTTCGTGTGCGATCGGAGCGTCGGGTAGATTCATGCGCTGCCTTCTGTTGTCGATAAATTAGGATGCGGCCTGAAACGCCTATGGTCTGAGGGAAGCGCTTCATCTGCTGGCTCCCTATAACGGGCAGCTAGTTTAGGAGCGATTCCCAGTTGGCTGGCACCCTGCCTGCTGGTCCAGGAGCAGGCTGATTTTTTGGATGCGAATGCGGCGGAAGCAACTCCACACCCTTGATCATCCCCTGCTTCTCGTAATCGTAGAACCAATCCTCCGCCGGCTCGAAGCTGGCAATGATCGGATGCCCTGTCGCTGCCGCATGCTTGGATGCATGCTGGCTCGGAGAGCTGTCACAGCATCCGATGTGTCCACACTCGGCACAGCGGCGGAGATGAAACCACCAACCTTTCGGCGACGCCAGGCATTCCACACACCCGTCGCCACTTGGTTTCGAAGCCGGGTTGATTCCGCGGTGATCTTTCTTCATTTCGAGTTTTCCTTTAGACGTTGCATGTCCAGCAAAGAGTTCAAGCAACCAGCAAGATCTTTCCGGTCCCACCCTTTTCTGCCGCTGCTTGAGCCTCGGCTGCTTCACTGAGTGGCAGTTTCTGGCTAATCGGGATTACCAGCTTGCCATCTCGCACCGCTTCGGCCATGAACTCGAGCGTTTTCCTGTCGAATTTCGAGAATACGTGCACCACCTTTACAGATGGGTACTTCGCGGCGTTCTGCGGTTCCGCCAGAACCGTAGCAAACACTCCTCCCGGCTTGACCTTGGCGATTAGCTTCTCGGCGGTTCTTCCGCCGACCGCATCCGCAACCGCATCCAGCCCAGGAAGATTCGCAATCGCGGTGTCGTCGTCGGTTGCGACCAGCTGATCTGCGCCCACAGTCTTCGCCTCATCCACTTGCCTCTTCAAGATCCCCGCGATCACAGTCGCTCCGCGTTGCTTTGCAGTGAAAACCGCCGAACGCCCGACATTTCCAGCAGCACCTACGACGAGAACTGTCTGGCCCGCTTTGATTCCCGTAGCTGACATGAGCTGGTTGCCGGTCGTCGTCACCAGCGGCAGCGCCGCAGCCTGGATCAAATCGAGTCCCTTGGGAACTTTCGCCAGAATCGCGGCCTTTACGACACAAAGTTCGGCGTAAGTATTGTCCGCCATAGCGAACACCTGGTCGCCCACAGAAAAGCCTTCCACCTCCGGCCCAATCTTCACCACGGTGCCCGCAATGTCGACTCCTATGAGTCCCGGAAAAGTGATGGGATAGAAGTCTTTCGTTAACCCGGCACGCCGCTTGTAGTCGATCGGATTCACACTCGTGGCAGCGACCCGCACCAGTACTTGGCCGGGACCTGCCACCGGATCAGGGTATTCCTCGAACTTGAGTACTTCAGGACCGCCATATTGGTGGACAACAACTGCTTTCATATTCATCTCCTTGTACGGTGCGCAAACAGTCACTAACAAAACTTAGATGAACGAAGCTAGAATTGGTCGCTGACCCGATGGAATCCCGAAATTAGAAGCTGGAAGCCGCCGGGACAGGCATGGCGAAATAATTTAGTGAGAAACGACGCACCGATTCTGGCGCTCAACATGGGCTCGTCTTCGCTGAAGTTCGGTATTTCGCCCACTTCAGCACGTCCAAGATCTCGCACTGCAAGTAAAAGCCTGAGGAGATGGAAGGCACTATGACTCCTTCGCTGACGGCATCGTGAACCAGTTCGTGCACTGCTTCGTAGCCCGGAATCTGCACTCGCTTGGCGAGTTCGATCAGTTCTTGCGCTGGAAGTTCACGTTCTGCAATCATCGAAAGCAGTAACATAAGGCCGTCGGGACCTGCGAACCGGTCAAGAGCTAATCCCTCTACGATGCCCCGGTTCTTTCTGAATTCGTCTCGTGGATTGTACTGACAGCCGGATGGCTCTCGCCATCTTGGGCTCGTGTTGCGACGGTGAACTAACCGCAAACCGCTTACTTTCGGTTTTCGCCTGGTGTCCTCTGCCGCAAGCCACTCCACCCAGCCCGCCTGCAGATCTAACACACGTTCGCCGCAACTATCGCAACGCCAACCGGATCGAATGGATTTATCTCTGGGCATGCCTTTCACCAACATTCTGCCGGCCGACTCTCTGACCAGTGGATTCTTAGCTCTGCGCTCGGCGTTCGCGCGTCACAGCGCCTTTGGCACCAGCCTCTCTTCTATTCTTTTGAGGATGAATGCCCGGGTCGTGCCATGACGTTTCCGCGAGGTTGACGTCGTAGTAGTTTGCAGCTTTCTCGATGTTCGCGAACGCCAAAGCACGGTCGGCGGCGGAGACGTCGATGACTTGATCGAACCGCGCGACCGCGTTACGCACATGTTCTGCGTCGGTCAGTGGTTCTTTACGCTGCGTGGGAAACGCGTAGACGCTGTCGGGTAAGTCGCTCTGCGTCGTCAGCCTTCCGTGTTTCTCGTGAGGTTTCCAGGTCGCTTCCGGCATGTCTTTGCCATCCTTTCCCTAATATTTGGCTAGAGGGCGCCTCGGCCCTCGCGTAGTAGGCATTAAGCCACAAGTGGCGGGATGAATCTATTGGACAATGGTATTGATCGATACCATTGCATCAGTTGGCGCGAAGCCCAAGGCCGCCTCTGAGTGGGTTGGTAGCCTGGGCGTGTGGCGGTTCGCCTCGATCAACCCGGATGCGGCTGATACTTACGTATTGGTCAACACCATTGTCCAATTGTCTCTCCTCCACCCGCATGGCTCAATCGCAATCGCTCGGGGTACGACTGTGGTCTTTGCCACCTTGCTAATGTCGGTCGTATCGAATTCAAGGGAGAAACAACGAGATCTCGAAGGAGAATATAAGACATGGCACATCGGGTGGCGGACGAGTTGGTTAGCAAACTTGTTGAGGCGGGAGTCGAAAGGATTTATGGCGCCGTGGGTGGGCCACGGTGATCCGATACGCGTGGGCAACGGAGAAAGGGTCAGGTTCCGGTGCAAGTGCGACCGATGACCTTCGCATCGCCCTGCGGGGGCATCAGTTTCAGGTTGTTGCCCTCGATGGCAATCCGGTGCTCACGCCCATGCCACTGGTGATGACCCCTTTAATAAGGTAGTGTCGCAATCAGGGCGCCACGGACAGATAACCCTATTTCTGGATTTGACAGAGATGCGCTAGAATAGAAAACCATTAAGAGTCCCACGATTCCTCGACGGATAGGGAGATTCTTCGATGTCTACGACGCGCAGAGATTTCTTCAAGACAGCAACGGTCGGTGCCGTCGGCGCGACCATCTTTGGCTTCGACCTCAAGCCAGCCTACGCGCAACTCAAAGAGTTAAAGATTGCCCGAGCTGCTGAAACGCGCTCGACGTGTCCCTATTGCGCGGTAGGTTGCGGCGTCCTCATCTATACGATCGGCGATGGAGCAAAGAACGTCACGCCGCAAGTGATCCACGTAGAAGGCGACCCTGATCATCCTACCAATCGCGGTACGCTGTGCCCCAAGGGTTCTTCGCTCGAACAGGATATGCTCAACCCGCGGCGGCTCACAAAGCCGCAAGTGCGGCGTCCGGGCGCGACCGACTGGCAGGACATTTCCTGGGATAACGCTCTGGATGAGATCGCGCAATGGACTAAGAAAACGCGCGATAGTTCTTTCGTCGAGCAAGATGCGAACGGCCGGACAGTGAATCGGTGCGAAGGCATCTCGTTCATCGGTGGCTGCACGGACACAAATGAATTCAATTATCTGGTTGTCAAGGCCATGAGGGGGTTAGGCTTGGTTTATTTAGAAAACCAAGCCCGGGTTTGACACGGCCCCACGGTCTCAAGTTTGGGACCAACATTCGGACGCGGGGCCATGACAAATGGCTGGATCGACATCAAGAACACCGACATGATGTTGATCATGGGCGGCAATCCCGCCGAAAACCATCCCTGCGGTTTCAAGTGGGCGATGGAGGCGAAGCGCAACCGCAATGCCAAGCTGATTTCCGTCGATCCTCGATTCACGCGCACGTCCTCTACCGCCGATCTCTTCCTGCAAATTCGCGCCGGCACCGACATCGCATTCCTCGGCGGCCTGATTCGCTATGCCATCGAGAACAACCGGATCGCGAAGGAGTATCTCGTCAATTACACCAATGCAGCTTTCATCGTTAAGGAAGGTTTCAAACTTCCTGAGGATGGCTTGTATTCCGGATTTGATTCCGCAGCGGGTAAGTACGATCTCTCCACGTGGAATTATGAGGGAACAAGAGGTTCTGGTGGGCAAGGGGGCCAAGGTGGTACGACTGGTCACGCGCCCGAACCAGAGCCGGGCAAGTTAGGAGGTGCGACAGCACCTCCCGCTCTGCCGGCAGACGTCGCCTACGACCTGACGCTGCAACATCCGCGCTGCGTCTTCCAACTGCTGAAACAGCAGTATTCCCGTTACACACCCGAGGCAGTCGAACGGATTACCGGCATTCCCAAGGACCAATATCTGAAGGCCCTCGATCTGTTCACCTCGGTCCGCAAAGACGGCGACATGAAGAAAGTCGCGACCATCATCTACGCGGTGGGTTGGACGCAGCATACGTTCGGAACCCAAATCATCCGCGCCGCCGCGATGATTCAACTGCTTCTGGGCAACGTCGGAAGAGCAGGAGGTGGGGTAAACGCATTACGCGGCCATTCGAATATTCAGGGAGCCACCGACATGGCGGGGTTGTATGACTCACTGCCTGGGTATCTTAAAGCTCCCGTTCCCACCGATACGGATTTAGCCACCTATCTGAAGCGCACCACGCCAACGGCCTCAAAGCCCACGCCGTGGGCCTCGATGAACTACTACTCAAACACCCCGAAATTCGTGGTGTCGTTGCTCAAGTCGCTGTATGGGGATGCCGCCAAGAAAGAAAACGGATTTGCCTTCGATTACTTGCCCAAAGTCGACCGCGATTATTCGTGGACCCACATCTGGGAGGACATGTACAACGGCAAAGTCAAGGGCATGATGGCATTCGGAATGAATGGAGTGATGATTGGCCCCGACACGAATAAGAATATCAACGCGCTGAAGAAGGCCGACTGGCTTGTAGTGGGCGAGATTTACCCGGATGAGACCAGCGAGTTCTGGCGAGCTCCGGGAATTACGGCCGAAGAACAAAAGAACATCAACACCACGGTGTACCGGTTGCCCTGTGCAGGCTTTGCCGAAAAAGATGGCAGCATGACCAACTCAGCGCGGTGGGTCACGTGGAAATATGCCGCAGTTCCGCCGCCGGGGCAAGCGCGACTCGATCAGGACATCGTTGCGCAGATTTTTCTGCGGGTTCGTGAGCTCTACAAGAAGGACGGGGGAAAATTCCCCGACCCCATTCTGAATTTGAATTGGGCGTACGCGGATGGGTCTCATCCCCCGCTTTCCCAGGTAGCCATGGAGCTTAATGGCAGAGCTCTAGCCGACCTGAAAGACGATGCCACTGGGCAGGTAATCAAAGCTGGCCAGCAGCTACCTGGATTCGCGTGGTTGAAGGACGACGGCACCACGATGTGCGGCAATTGGATTTACTCCGGTTCGTGGACCGAGGCGGGATCGCAGATCCAGCGGCGAGGCACGGAGGATCCGTCGGGAATGGGAGTTTTTCCCAACTGGGCATGGTCTTGGCCTGCGAACCGCCGCGTGCTTTACAACCGAGCTTCTTGCAACACGGATGGAAAGCCGTGGGATCCTGAGCGGAAGCAGATCTGGTGGAATGAAGCGGCGGGAAAGTGGGTTGGCAACGACGTGCCGGACTTCAAACCCGACTCTCCTCCTAAGGACCACATGGGTCCGTTCATCATGAACCCAGAGGGTACCGGACGATTGTTCGCTCCGATCGGAGTTCTCGCGGATGGGCCATTCCCCGAGCACTACGAGCCGATTGAAAGCCCCATCAAGAATCCGTTTCATCCCGATCAGTCGAATAATCCGCTGGTAAAGAAGTTCAACACGCCTTTCGACAAGTTCGGATCGCCGGAGGAGTACAGCATCGTCTGCACCACGTATCGGCTGACCGAGCAATATCACTACTGGACGAAAAATAACCCGATGAACGTCCAGCTCATCCCTGAACCGTTCGTGGAAATTCCAGTGGAGTTGGCGGACGAAAAAGGAATTCGCGGAACCGACCTGATCCATGTGATCAGCGCCCGCGGAACGTACACCGCGAAAGCCTTTGTCACTCGCCGGCTGAAGCCGATGATGATCGACGGCAAGAAGGTCTATCAGATCGGGTTGCCGATTCACCAGGGCTTCCGCGGGATCGCCGAAGATGAAGGAAGGGATGCGCGGACACCGGCGAACCTGCTGACGCCCGCGGTCACCGATCCGAACGCCCACACCCCAGAATCCAAGGGTTTCTTAGTGAAAGTCGAAAAGGCGTAGGGAGCGACCATGAGCCAGGCGGCAACAGAGCTAATCCGAATTTCCGGTCACGCCGGCGTCGTCCCGGGCAAAGGTCTGAACCGTGAATTCCAGGTATGCAAGCTGGTGGACACAACCACGTGCATTGGCTGCAAAGCATGCGAAGTAGCCTGCCTGGAATGGAACGGATACACGTTCAGCGAAACCGTTTTCGATAACAGCTACCAGACGATGCCGGAGACGGCATGGAACTACTGGAACCTGATCAAGTTCAACGAGCATGAACGCGCCGATGGCAGCATGATGCTGCTGATGCGCAAAGACCAGTGCATGCATTGCGCAGACCCGGGCTGCCTCGCGGCGTGCCCGGCGGACGCAGCTATTGTCCAATATGCCAACGGCATCGTCGATTTCCAGGAGGCCAATTGCATCGGTTGCGGCTATTGCATGACCGGCTGCCCGTTCAACATTCCGAAATTCGATCCTCCCTCGCGCAAAGTCTTTAAGTGCACGCTGTGCAATGACCGCGTGTCGGTGGGGCTCGAACCCGCGTGCATCAAGACCTGCCCCACGGGCTGCCTGCATTTCGGGACGAAATCGGAAATGAAAGAACTGGCGGAGGCTCGCGCCGCGCAACTTCGCGACCATTCCGGATTCCAGGATGCGGGAGTTTACGATCCGCCCGGAGTAGGTGGAACGCACGTCATCTACGTTCTACACGATGCAAAAAATCCCGAGCTGTATGGCGGACTCCCGAAAGATCCGCACGTCCCTCTGTCGGTACGGCTGTGGAAAGGGCCGCTGAAATGGATTGGGAATTTTGGGATTATTTTCGGGGTTGTCGGCGTTTTCATTCACTACTTGCGATTCGGCCCTAAGGTCGTAAAGGAAGACGAACAAGAGTCTCACGGAGGAAGCGAATGAGCGGCGAGCCTTATCTCCTTCCGAATGGACGCGTGCTGCGCTATTCATTCCACGAGCGGCTCGTGCATTGGTTGGCGGGAATCTCCTACCTCTATCTCCTGCTGACTGGTCTGGCCTTCTGGAGTCCCTGGCTCTTTTGGATCGCCGTCGTCCTAGGTGGGGCAACGATTTCGCGAGAGTTGCATCCTTGGTTCGGCCTGATCTTCGTGGTCGGGGTCTCGCTGATGTACCGAATGTGGCACCGGCAGATGAAGGAAACGCCTGCCGACAAGGCCTGGTGGGCGTCCATTGGACATTACATTCGCAACGAAGATGATCAGATTCCTTCCGCCGATCGTTTCAATCCCGGCCAGAAGTTGCTGTTTTGGGGCTTCTTTTGGAACGGCATGCTGCTTCTGCTTTCCGGGTTGATTCTCTGGCTGCCGCAGTACATTCCGTGGAACCTGCGTTTCCTGCGTCTAGCTGCTGTGTTCGTACATCCCGTGTGCGCCCTCGCCACGATCGCGCTTTTCATCATTCACGTCTACATGGGTACTGCAATGGAACGTGGGGCGTTTGGCTCCGTGATTCGCGGCGACGTCTCGCGAGCCTGGGCCGACAAGCACCACCACACGTGGTATGAGCAACTCCTTCGCAACTCGGCTGCGCGAAAATGAAGAAATGAAAGAACCTAAGTGGGATCGCCGCATTCGCCGCGCCAACGAACTCGTCTCGTCCTATCCATTCTGCGCGGAGGGACTGCGTTACTACACGCGTGTCGCAATGTTTCAGAAAAGCCTTTACGGTGAACTCCGGAAAGCTCTCGCGGATGCGCCAAAGATTTCCTCTGATCGCCCCCTGCGCGATGAATTGGATCTTTTTCTCCTCCTCCCGAAGTTTCCCGAATTCCTGTCGGTGATCCAGCAGATTGCGCCAGCGCCGCTTTCGCAGGCCAGCGCCGCCCTGGCGCAGAAGGGGCCAGCCGCATGGCAACACACGATTGAAGACTTCTGGCACGGGGAGCCAGAATTGGCGGGAGGCGTGGCCGACACTGCGCAAGCCCAATCTTCCGATCGAGTACTCGCGTGGATGTTTCTTCAACCGTATGCTGAATATCTCGCAGATCACCGCGAAATCGCCGTTCTCGACGGAACTCCATCAACCTGCCCGCTTTGCGGCGGTAAGCCTGCCGTCGGCGTGTTGCGGAGTGAAGGCGACGGCGCGAAAAAGTCGCTGATTTGCATGCTCTGCGCTCACGAATGGGCTTTTCGACGAATTTTCTGCCCGGCGTGCGGCGAAGAACGAGAACCGCAGATGGCATATTATTCAGCGCCCGAAATCGCGCACGTCCGTGTGGACGTCTGTGACACATGCCATACCTATCTGAAGAGCATCGACTTGACGAAAACGGGGCTGGCGGTTGCGGTTGTAGACGAGCTGGCAACAATACCTTTGGACCTATGGGCACGCGAACATGGGTACGAGAAACTACAAATCAACCTGTTAGGAACCTGACCAGACATTATGGAGGACGTCAGCGCCGAAGGAGTCAGTGTCGACCTGTCTCACACATCGAGAGTTTATAGCTGAAGTGATCTGTCGGCCTCCCTAAATCCCCCAGCTTCATAAGGCCCTTTGGTTCGAAACCCGCGGTACAAGGACGCGCTTCCCGCATGAAACCGGGATCCACGTCGAAAATAAAGCCTCGCACAGGGACATCCTTTGCGCGGGGTATTTAATGTCAGGGCAGCTGCGGTTTAACGCTTCTGGTACGGGTGGAAGATGTAGTCCTTCGCCTTCACGGGTGTATGGCACGCGTATCCGCAGTCTGAGAGGCTTTTGGGATCGGCCGTGAACTTGTCCGATGCGGCTTCGTAGTTGAACACCGCGTATCCCCACCCGCCGCTTTTCGGAAATCTCTTGCTGTCCTTTTCCATAACGAAGGCCTGGGAAAAGACGTCTGGCACCTCCACGACGAAGGGGGCCTCCGTGCTCTTCTTCAGCTTCCACTGAAGCTTTACGATCTCGGAGCCCTCCGGGAACGGCTGGCCGTTGCCCGGAACGCCGGACCTGTACGCCTTGATCATGCTGGGATTGGCGACGATCACTTTGAGTATTTCGTCGGTCCGGGCGGAAGAGACCACCGACCAGTCCTCGTATCCCCTGAAGTCGGAGAACGCGATTCCGCTGGGCGATTTCAGCGAATACTTGTCCTTGTCTTGGCCTTGCACGAAAAGGGCCGCGGCGACGAGGACGGCGAGCACTGCCACGGCTGTCGCAACGATGGTAAGGCCGGCGATACGTTTCACGGCGGTGCTTGCTTTTACCTTGTGTTCCGGTTCTTGTGCCACAGGTTTCCTCAAAAGTTCAGACACGGTGTGTTCTCCTTCACAAAAAAGTTTTCTTAGCCCGAGCAACGTGGGTCACGAACGACTGCGATTAGGCCAGACGTGAGGGAGTAAAGCAATTAGACGATGGTATCGACGACACCTTCGTATCGAGTGTGGGAGAGTAAGCTTCCTTCGCTGGATCGATTTTCAGGACTAGCTGGATGGAGAAGGGGCATTTTCCTCCGCCATGAAGACGCTGCAGCCGATACGAAAGTATGGGCAATACCATCGTCCAATTGCGCAGCCCGCATTGTTCTGGCTGAATGGTGGCAGCTTTATGTCGCCTCGTTCTACCCGAGCGACGATTTTGGATCGAAGTTCTAAGTTTTTGAGATTGCCGTCCCGTGCCTGTGCATTTGCTGCGACGAACGAACTATGAACGGCCGACGACTCTTGTCGACTTTAATCAACCGGTTCCCATAACTAACAAATCGTGACTAACAAATACGGAGGAAAATCCGATGGCAACTATGAACGCACCTACCAAACGCACAGACATGAACGAACCTGCGAAACCCGCACAAATTCGAGTGGCCCGGCGGTCGCCCGCCTATTGGCGTGTCACCATCGACAACCCGCCGATCAACGTGATGGGCCCGGAAATGGTCAAGCAGTTCCAGGAAGTGATCAACGCTCTCGAGAGAGATGAGGATGTCAGGGTCGTGGTCTTCGACAGCGCGGTCGACGACTACTTCCTGAATCACTCGGATTTCACGGCCAAGATTGAAGACTTGACTTCACTGCCGGAGGGTCCCACAGGCTTGCCGCCCTGGCCGGACTTTCTGGCGCGTCTGACCCGCTTACCAGTCGCATCGATCGCTCTTATCCGCGGCCGTGCGACCGGCAATGGCAGCGAGATCACGCTGGCCTGCGACATGAGTTTTGCCAGCCGCGAGAAGACCATCATCTCGCAATGGGAGGTGGGCGTGGGGATGGTGGCCGGCGGCGGCCCTATGGCTCGGCTTCCCCGACTCATCGGGCGAAACCGCGCCCTCGAGGTGCTCTTGAGTTCGGAAGACATCAGAGCAGACCAGGCCGAGGCCTACGGCTATATCAATCGCGCCCTGCCCGACGCCGATCTGGATGCGTTCGTAGAGGCGCTCGCGACCCGGATCGCCAAGTTCGACAAATGGGCGATCGCTCAGACCAAGCGCCTCGTCAACACCAGCCTGCCGCCGGACGTCGAGCTTGGCGCGGGATGGGATGCGTGCATCGCTTCGCTCGGGCGACCTGCCGCCCAGGAAGGGATCAAGGCGCTGATGGCGCAAGGCTTCCACAAGCCGGGGGACGTCGAGAATCGACTCGGATACTACCTCGGCCAGATCACACGCTAGGCGGACGCCCAATGTGTTTCCGCAACTTTGTCAGGAAAGACGGAACTTATGTGTCTGCTCATCGATCCGGCCACGAGGGCGGAAGGCGAAGGAACAGTTCTACAAATCTCCTTTTGAGTAGGCCGAGATAAGCAAGGTACTGCTACGGGTACCCGATCTGCAGTACGATCTTGCCGGACTTGTGTGGTGCGCCCGCAAGCATGCATTGCGCCTGGCGCGCCTCCGAAAGCGGCAGGATTGAGCCCACACGCGCTGTGATTTTGCCCGCGTCAAAGAATGTTGTGAGTGTCTGCAGGCGCGCCGTGGTCACCTCAGCGTAGAAGAAAATGGCCTCTGCTGGGAGCGGCTGCGTCGAGACCGAGGTGACGAGTTTGCCTCCGGGTTTCAACGCAGCGACGCAGCGTTGAAACGTACTGCCCCCGACCGTGTCGAGGATAGCATCCACCTGTGGGAGGTCCTGCTCGAATGCGGACTTGCTCGAGTCGACGATGGATTTCACGCCCAATGATCGGAGCAGGTCCCCGTCGTTGAGGTGGGCGATGGCAACGACGTGGATTCCGGCGTCTATGGCCATTTGCACGGCGTAGGCCCCGACGTTCCCCGCGGCTCCGACGACCATTACCGTTTGTCCGCGCATCGCCTGTGCATACTGGAACAGCATTTGCCAGGCGGTTACCGCAATGACGGGCGCCGATGCTGCTTCTACGTGATTCAGCGATTGCGGTTTGCAGGCGACCATCCCGGACATGGCTGCGGCGAACTGGGCCTGGGCGCCGCAGAACTGCGGATTGGTGACGCCATAGACTTCGTCGGCCGGCGCGAAGCCCGTAACGCCGGGGCCGATCTTCTCGACGACACCGGAGAAGTCCGAACCGAGGGTGAGCGGAGGTTGCGGGCTAACCTTGCTCTTGCCCTCACGGATGATTGCGTCCCAGGGAGCGACGCCCGCGGCCATCACGCGCACCAGAAGTTCGTTTGGGCCCGGCGACGGCATCGGCACATCCTCAACCACCACGACGTCGGGCGGCCCGAAGCTATGAATCCTGGCTGCTCTCACGAGCAATTCCTCCCCGCCTTGAAGACGCTCGAAAAGCCGATTCATCCGAAGCTGAAAGACGACCGCGATAGCAAGATCTGTGTCATTTGATCCTCGTCGGGAGTTTGTTAATTACTTCTGCACCAGCCTTGCTGACGACTTCGTCCTGGGAATCCGTGCCTCCCGAGCAACCGATTGCGCCGATAATCGCGCCCTGGTCGATCAGTGGAATACCGCCTCGAGACGCAATGATCCCATCGAACGCGAGCAGATAGTTGAGATGCATAAGGTTGACGCCATCCTCGAAGACTTTGGTTGGGCGCCGGAAAGTCACGGCTGCTCGCGCCTTGTGCTCCGCAATCTGAATGGAGGCGAGCATCGCTCCGTCCATTCGTTGGAAGGCAACCAAGTTACCACCGGAATCGGCTACTGCCACGTTCATTTTCCAATTCCGCTTCTTGGCCTCTGCCACGGCGGCGTGAATAACCGCCTGGGCTCGGTCTAGTGATATGGGAAGCCCATAGGGCACATCGAATGGCATTTCGTCTGGGATGACATCAAGAGGATTCGATGCCGCGATCCCTACTTCAATGGCGACTTCTGCTTTGCTTGACATACATTTTCCTCCGAAGGGTTGGTAAGCGATCTTCAAAGACCTCCCGAGATGCGCGTTGTTCATCTGAGCGGCCAAGAGGGCGAGTATCACCGTATCACCCGGCTATCTAAGCAGAAGGGCGCGGGAGGAACAAGTAGACGATGGTATGGGCGATACTTTTGTATCGGTCGCGCAATCGCGGGTTCACTTCACAAGGCGATCCATTAGCAAGCGGTTTGCATCGTCATTTCTGTCGCTGAAGTCGATGGATATTGCGGTTGAAAGCAAGAACAAAGCGACAGTATTGCGGGCGTTCGACACACGCTCTTCAACAAGCTCGATTACTTCCGCAGTGCTCCCGCTGCCAGCCTTTGTTGCGGATTAAAAGCTCCAGAGATTCGCGAACCAAATATCGTCGTCAACAACGAACACGATTGATGTTGAGACTGCCATGCGCGACGACCCCAATTAACCTGCAAACTCGCACGTTGCATTCATTTTATTCCTCAGATTCAACAGAGTGCGGCTCACTTCGGGTGAAGTGCCGAATTAACGGCCTCAAGCAGAGCGGTGTCGCTGAAGGGCTTGAACAGGCACTTTACCGCACCCTGTTCGACTAATCGCGAGCGAACAGTCATATTTATGCTCGCGGTGATGAAGATGATCGGAATCGCCTGCCCGCGACGCTTCAATTCCCGCTGAAGCTCTGGTCCACTCATGCCCGGCATAGCGATGTCGAGGATCAGACAGCTGGTGAGATCGAGACAATCGGATGAGAGAAACTCTTCCGCTGACGAAAAAGATCGAGCCGCAAATCCGAATTCCCTAAGCAGATCGGGCAGCGATTCACGCACCGACTCATCATCATCAACCACGGATAGAAGCGGACGGTCGCTTCCGCCCCTCGCCTTAGGGAGCTCCATGACAAAAACAATGCGCCATTTGATGAGGGCCGTCCATTGTACTTTGGTATTGCTTCTTCCTACCCGTGATTTACCGAGCTGACTCTATGCGGCGTCCGCCGATAGATCAGTCCGATTTGCAGGAGTTTCGGCGTCAGCCAAACCCTCTGGTCTGCAGGGGATAGAAAACGAAAATGTAACTCCCGGACCGTCATTTGGCATCGCCCACAGGCGGCCATAATGACGCTCGATAATAGAACGGCTGACCGACAATCCGATTCCCATACCGTCATTCTTCGTCGTGTAGAAGGCTTCGAAAAGCCTATCGGCAGCTTGAGGTTCCAAGCCGACTCCAACATCTGTCACGCTGAGGCGCACCCGGTCATTATCATCTGATTCAGTTCGAATCAGTAAATCCCTTGGACGATCATCAATGGTGCTCATGGCATCCGAAGCATTGCGGAGCAGGTTCAAAATGACCTGCTGGAGCTGGACGCGATCGCCTGTGACCAGCGGGAGGTCGTCGGCAAGTTCCGGCCG